>ENA-OPAC01000013-OPAC01000013.1-human-gut-metagenome-genome-assembly--contig:-NODE-13-length-84879-cov-5.076063_pt1 | contig 84879 bp, 52 predicted proteins | sample MGYA00241052_ERZ501420 | MGnify/ENA primary metagenome ERZ501420 (study PRJEB25962, sample SAMEA2042513) | human gut metagenome | biome: human gut; feature: human-associated habitat; material: faeces... | reverse complement strand
GCTCACTAAATGAATCAGATTGTCAGGGCTTTGCGTGGCTGCCATGTAGCCACGGGGTTCGGCGTGTGTGGCATCCATCAGAAAATGTTTGGTCCAGGCGCCACCATCCAGAAAGCGGGTTGCATCATCAGTCAGCAGACGTTTCACCGGCCAGGTCTTGCCTTCATCATACGATACGGCAGCATACAAGCCATATCCCCGGTAATTATTTCCTTCCCGATCCGGGAAAATCACGCCACGCTCGGTTTCGGGCGTACGCAACGGATGATCAGTAAACGAAATAAGCAACAGTGGACCTTCATTCAGACGCATAAAGACCAGACGTTGTCCACCGTCAATCGGAGGAAACTCAGAAGCATAATACGTCCAGGTCTTTCCCATATCTTTCGAGATGCTCATTGGCATCCGCAGTTTTCCTTCCTTATTCAAGATGCTGTTGCCCCGAGCTAATGCCATGAGTGAACCATCTTTCAATTGAACCACTCCGGCATGAATACCGGCTATCGTCGAGCCCGTATTTCCTTCCTTAAACTCCGGCAGCGGTTTCCCGTCCCACGGATCCTGCCAAGTCTTGCCTCCATCTTTGCTGATATGAATGGCTGCCCCATCATGACTGCCCGGTCCGGCATCACAAGGCTGGATCAACCAGCCTTCGCGAGTACGAATTGTCCCGGCAATGACCTGATGACGTTTGGTGTGTTCCGGAGCAATGATTTGTGGGGCTGACCAAGTCTGTCCGTTATCCTGGCTGGTACGCATCACCATCATCAGATTCTGCCAATCGCCCGACGCTTCCACGCCGTTCAGATGATACAACGTACCCTGACGATCGTTCAGCAGAGCCGAGCCTGTCATATTCCGGTCGGGCACTTTAAAGAAGAGAGAAGAACGGTCCCACTGTTCCGTTCCCGCCCGCAAACGGGAAGCCAGGACCACCATACCCCGACCATTTTCTTCATCTGCCGAGAACCAGATTGCCAGCAGATCGCCATTATCACACCAAGTAATAGCCGGCTGGTGATTGTGAGAAAAGAATGGATTCCCACTACCCGGTTCCGGTTGCAATACATAAGGAACCGGCGCTTTGAATACTGGTTCTTTTACGACCGTCCAGATATAATCTGTCTGATTCACTTCTTGCTGATTAGCCGGAGGAAGTGCCGGTGCGACCGTCGCTACCGGAGTAAACTCCGATTCTACTATCCGGAAACCGGTCTGTGCGTGCTTATCATCCGGAATCATCGCCATCCGATTGCCCGAACGCAGGTATTTATCCGGCGTATTATGGCTGCCGCCACGTGTTACCCGGAAATCGCCCATCGTTCTACCGGCCGGATCGTTCTGTTCACCCGGTAGATAAGGACCATACCAATCCAGACACCATTCTTCCACATTGCCGTGCATGTCACAAAGCCCGAATGCATTCGGGGGTGTTTGCCCTACTTTCAGCGAGACCGGCTTCAAGTCGCGGGCCGTTTGCTGATTCTTCCGATAAGCTTCCGGCAAGCCATCGCCCGTATTATATAGATAATACGTACCAGCCCGGCAGGCATATTCCCATTCCGCTTCGGTAGGCAGACGATAGTGTTTCCCTTCTTTCTGGCTGAGCCACTCACAGAAAGCCACCGCATCCGCATAACTGACGTACACCACCGCCTCATCATCTTCCAGCGAAAGTCCGTTCTTTCCCCGCAACGCCTTATGCTCCGGGCGGAAGGCTTCAAACTGGGCGTTGGTAATCTCCGTTACGCTCATCTTGAACGGATGAGTGATGTTTACTTTATGAACAGGCAGCTCATCATAATTCTCTCCGTCTCCTTCACCGCCCATATAGAAAGAACCGGCGGGAATATCCACCATCCGAATCTCCGGCAGTTGCTGGGCAAAGGCGAACTGTACCATCCAAATGCCGACCAAACATCCTATCAGTTTCCCCCTATTTTTCATGGTATTCTTCTTCTTTTACTGGTTATACATTTCTTTATAATAGAAATCCAGGATGTCCATCAGCATATCATAGGCATTCTTGGCCGGACTGTCCGGATTCCGGTGAATAGCTTCCAGATAATTATTCAGTGCCTGCCGGTTGTCACCCTTCTTCCGCCAGGCATTTCCCAATAAATAATAGGCTTCATCACTATCCGGGTTTTCCTGTATATAAGCGTTCAATCGCTGAATGGCCTCATCTACCTGGCCCGCATAAATCAGATTCTTTATTTCTTCCATATCATTTCATTCATCACGTAGAGACGCAGCACGCCACATCAGACGCGGCACGCCACGGCTCTACATTAATATATACGGCACAAATGTATAAAAAAAGAAATCAATTTGTTTTATTTAAAGATTATCTTGTACATTTGCAGCCGATTCCAATCAGAAAGTAAACAATTATGCAAAAAAATCTGGTAATAGTGGAGTCTCCGGCCAAGGCAAAAACCATTGAAAAGTTCTTGGGTAAAGACTATAAGGTTTTGTCGAGCTATGGACACATCCGCGACTTGAAAACGAAACAATTCAGTATTGACATTGAGCATAATTACGCTCCTCAATACGAAATTCCGGCAGATAAGAAAAAGCTGGTTTCTGAACTCAAAGCTGAATCTAAGAACGCCGAAATGGTCTGGCTTGCTTCCGATGAGGACCGCGAAGGAGAAGCCATTTCATGGCATTTATATGAAGTCTTAGGACTGAAACCTGAAACAACACGCCGAATCGTTTTCCATGAGATTACCAAGACAGCTATCTTACATGCTATTGAAACGCCACGCAGCATCGATATGAACCTGGTCAACGCCCAACAGGCACGCCGAGTACTGGATCGTATCGTAGGCTTCCAGCTTTCTCCTATTTTGTGGAGAAAAGTCAAGCCCGCCTTATCTGCCGGACGTGTACAATCGGTAGCTGTCCGGCTGATCGTGGAACGAGAACGTGAAATTCAGGATTTCGTATCAGAGGCGGCCTATCGGGTAACAGCTAATTTCATCCTTCCTGACGGTAAGACAATATTAAAAGCAGAATTAAACCGTCGCCTGAAAACGAAGGAAGAAGCACAGGCATTTCTGGAGGCTTGCCAACATGCGACCTTTACCATCGATGATATCAGTAAGAAACCGGTACGGAAATCTCCGGCGCCTCCGTTCACTACATCAACTTTGCAACAGGAAGCGGCCCGAAAATTAGGCTACTCGGTTTCCCAAACCATGATGATTGCCCAGCGTCTGTATGAATCCGGATTAATTACCTATATGCGTACCGACTCATTCAATTTGAGTGACTTGGCTTTAGGGACAACCAAAGAAGCTATTCTGGAATCATACGGAGAAAAATATTATAAGTTCCGCCAGTATCATACAAAGAGCAAAGGAGCACAAGAGGCTCACGAAGCCATCCGTCCGACGTATATTGCCAAGGCCGAAATCGACGGTACGGCCCAGGAACGCAAGTTGTATGATCTGATCCGTAAACGGACTATCGCCTGCCAGATGGCCGATGCCGAATTGGAACGGACTACCATCTCTGTGGATATTAGCGGACAGAAAGAGAAATTCGTAGCTACGGGTGAAGTCGTTGTATTCGATGGATTTCTGCAAGTCTACCACGAAAGTACGGATGACGATCAGGAAAAAGAACAAGGTAACACATTGCTGCCCGCCGTCCATCTGCAAGATATCTTACAACTGAAGGAGGCAACCGCAACGGAACGTTTCACTCAGCGTCCGCCCCGCTATACAGAAGCGACATTGGTCCGTCGTCTGGAAGAATTAGGTATTGGTCGCCCATCAACATACGCGCCGACAATCCAGACAATCCAGAACCGGGAGTATGTTGTAAAAGGAGATAAAGAAGGGACTGAGCGTGCATTTACCATCCTGACATTAAACAAGAAAGGAATTCAGGAAAGCAGCAAGACCGAAATGGTCGGAGCCGACCGGAACAAGTTAATGCCTACCGATATCGGCATTGTGGTGAATGACTTCCTGATGGAATATTTCCAATTAGTCATGGACTACAACTTTACCGCCAAGGTAGAAAAAGAATTCGATGCCATTGCCGAAGGTGAAGAAAACTGGACGAAAGTCATTGATAACTTCTACAAGGTATTTCACCCGATTGTTGAACAGACTTCGGCCATCCGCACAGAACATAAAGTGGGCGAACGCCAATTAGGTATTGATCCGAAAAGCGGGAAACCTGTTTTCGTCAAGATCGGCCGTTTCGGTCCGGTTGCCCAGATAGGTGAATCCAATCCGGATAAGGACAACGAGAAACCTCAGTTTGCCACCTTGTTAAAAGGCCAGTCTATTGAAACCATCACATTAGAAGAAGCCTTGAAGTTATTCGAACTGCCACGCACGGTAGGTGAATATGAAGGGAAAGTGGTAGTAGCCGCCATCGGTCGCTTCGGCCCATTCATCCGTCATGATGGCAAGTTCGTTTCTATTCCCAAAGACAAGAATCCGATTTCCATCACCTTAGATGAAGCCATCGAACTGATTCAGCAAAAACGGGCGAAAGATGAGAACCGTTTCATCAAGAAGTTCGAGGAAGAACCAGAGCTGGAAATCTTGAACGGCCGCTACGGACCTTACATTGCGTATAAAGGCAAGAATTACCGGATTCCCAAAACTGGCTATACGCCTGCCGAAATGACTTTGGACGATTGCATGAAGCTGATCAAAGAAGCAGATCAGAAACCGGCGACGAAGAAACGGGTTACCCGCAAGAAAGCAGAATAATATTTTCTATCCTATAAGAAAAGCCCTCGGATTTGCTGTTAAATACAATCCGAGGGCTTTTCTGTATGCAACGGTGAAAGCATTACATCATGCCTTCACCACCACCATTATTACTATCTACATCATCATTACTGATGCCACGCTTTACTTTCTTGATGGCATCCTTTAATGTACCAAACCGATACGTTATGCTGATACGGAAATCGCGTGCCCGCATATAATTTACGGTTGTCATATTAAATGCCGGATCATCGGTTGTACTTTCCATCTTGATGGTTTTCCATAACGGATTGCGGCATGTCAGCGAAACAGTAAGTTTCTTCTTCAGGAAGCTCTTGTTGACGGCAAAGTCGGTAAAGTACATCGGCGAGCGAGTTCCCTGTAACGATATTCTCGGAGAAAAATAACCGCCACGCAAGTCTACCCTCCAATCTTTTGGGAAATTAAACTGAACACCTGCGAACATACGACCACTGAAACCGGTATTTCCTAAAGCCATTTCCGAGCTGGAAAGATCTGAATAATCGGCACCGCCGTTAAACATGATTCGCAATAAAGGTATCGGTGTATAGCTGGCATACAAAGAAAGCCCTACTCGCTTACTCTTACCGATATTATCATAAGTCGTCTCCGAAATACCATTATTCATCTTAACAATCTGTTCGATGGCATTATTCTCAAAACGGTAGCTCAAATTGGCATTGAAGTTAAACTTCGAATTAAAGAAGCTATAATTCATGTGTAAACGGTTGCTCTTTTCGGGATCCAGATTCGGGTTACCATAACTGATGTTTTCCGGGTCGGTTGTATTTACATACGGATTCAAGTTCCAGATACTCGGACGACGAATACGCATATTATAACCTACACGGATTTGCTGCGCCATATTGATCTGATAAGATAACGTCAAATTAGGTACTACATTAAAATAACTCGTACTGAAGTCCATGCTAGGTTCATAAGCAAAATGAGCATTCAATGAAGTTCCTTCTGCACGGGCACCAGCTTTGATACCCAATTTATCAATTTTCAACATATATCCTAAATAGGCTGAATAAATATGCTGGTTATGACGGAAATCGCTGTTCGCGTCGTAAGTGGCATCCCAAACCTTAGTAGAATCATTATAATATTGCTGTAATGTTTCACTATCACTTTGGCGGAAAATATATTTTGCGCCCACTTCCAACGTATGTCCTTTCCACAAAGGAGTTGTATAATCAATCTGCGCCGTATGTTCCTTCGATGCGGCATCGTTGATATCCCAGCGCGGATATAAATCATCTTGCGGATAAACTCCTTCAATGTTTTCCAGATCCGTATAGCTTTCGTTGTTATTGGGTGTATGACTAAAACGATAAGAGAATGTCAGTAACTCATCCTTTTTATGAGTAGAATGCTGGTAATCCACATTGACATCTGTAGAACCAAAAACCGAAGTTGAGCTACTGTTTCGGTTAAATCCATAGACGAAGTTGGAAAGATCAGCGCCATCCGTCATCGTCACATCATATTCTGTTTTATTGGTTGCGTCACCCCGGAAAAGATTAAGTCCCACACTCAACAAATTCAGTGAATCGATCTCATAACTTCCTTCCACATATCCAAACTGAAAAGGACCCTGGCGTTTACTGCGTCCGTATTGATTCAATAAAGTCGCCGCATTTGTCTCGGATGCATACGTTTCACGAACAGAAGATGACTCAGTCCAAGGAGAATTTTCATGATTGTATTTATAGTTACCGGTTATACCGAACTTACCGAATTTAGCCGACACATAAGCACCTGCACCCATACGTCCCAATACACTGGCATCGGCATTGATGGATGCCGTATAACCTTCCAATACATTCCGTGTTGTAATAATATTGATGATACCTCCAACACCTTCTGCATCGTATTTAGCGCCCGGATCAGTAATTACTTCAATATCCTTGATTGAACTGGCGGGCATACTCTTCAATACATCGGCCGGATTGTTATTCATCATGTTAGAGGGTTTTCCATTTACATAAATCTTGAAGTTGGTTGATCCCTGCAGCTGAATCTCATCATTACCATCGACAGTAATCATAGGAACTTTACGCAACATATCCAAGGTATTGCTGGTCTGCGCTTCCGGATCATCATCCAGACTGTAGGTTAATTTATCCAGCTCCACCTTCACCAATTTCTTTTGGGCTGTTACAGTTACTTCTCCCAGCTGTTTACTGTCATCATGCATATAGAGAATTCCTAAATCCATGACTTTCTTCTTGGCTGAAAGTGTAAAATTCTTTTTTGTCGGAACTTTTCCAATAGACTGTAAAGAAATGATATACTTTCCGGCATTCTTCAGATTCGTTTCAAACTTTCCATCAATATCACAAGCCAATAACTGCAACGATTTCTGAGGAGAAGCCGCCGAAGCAATGCTTATGGTTGCATAAGGCACTGTTTCGTTACTCAATGAATCGATGACCTGTCCTTTGATTACGAATTCACCGGAAGTCTGGGCTTGTATTCTTACTGGTAAAGATATCAACAACAAACACAACAAAGCAAAAAAACTACATTTCATACCGTTTTACACATTTTATGATTAGAATTATAAGTTAGTCTACGTCTACAGTTTTACAAAAGTAGTAGAATAAAACTAACAGTATTATCCGAACCTTTTTAAAGAAGACTAAAAAATGTATTAGCCTGTTTTTATCTGTCAGTATAAATAGAGATAAGGCAGTTTTCATTACTTTTGTCTCGCAGTAAAAACATGTTTGATCTATAATAGAAACTTTATGCCTTTGTTCTTTTTAATTCTTGCAGTGCTATATATAGCAGGGAACGGTTATATATACTTTCGTAGCTGGGAAATGCTACGCACATTTCCCTTACTGTGGAAATGGGTTTTCTCTGTATGCTACTGGGCCGGAACCTTCTCTTTCTTTTATCTTTTCGGACACCGGGAATTGCCTGAATTCAATCCTGTCATACACATATTATATTATATCGGAACAGGCTGGCTGATCTTTACCCTGTATATGGTATTATTCCTTTTATGCACCGATTTACTCCGGGTTTTCAACATAGGTTTCAACTACCGGTTTATAAGCTGTTTTGTTCTGACTATCTTATTATTGACCGGTGGATATATTCATTATTCACATCCCAAAAAGGAAGTTATCAACATAGATATCAACAAGGAAGTAACCGGTAAAAAACAAATTCGAGTAGTTGCCATCAGTGATATTCACATCGGATACGGGACAACCAAGGAACGGCTTCAGCAATATGTCCGGATGATACAGGACGAAAAGCCGGATTTAATCCTTATCTCCGGAGATTTAATCGACAGCAACCTAAAGCCTGTACGAGAGCAACGCATGGAACAGGAACTTAATCAGCTGCAGGCACAGTTGGGTGTCTTTATGATTCCGGGAAATCATGAATACATCAGCGGTATTGGGAAAAGCAGGGCTTTCATCCGCCAGCAGACGTCTATCCAATGGTTACAGGATTCGGTAGTTACTCTACCGAATGGAATTCAATTGATCGGACGGGACGACCGGCATAATCCACGGAGAAAATCAATCGCCCAGCTGACAGATACACTGCCAGCCCATGCTCCTTCTATCCTACTCGATCATCAACCCTACCATTTGGAAAAAGCAGAACAGGCAAAGATTGATTTGCAATTTAGCGGACATACGCACGACGGACAAATCTGGCCCTTGAATCTGATTACCGACCATCTGTTTGAAGTCGGCTACGGTTACAAGCAAAAGGGGAATACACACATTTATGTTTCCTCCGGACTTTCACTTTGGGGACCACCTTTCCGTATTGGAACTCGCAGTGAAATGGTTATCTTTAACATCAATTTCCAATAAACGATTTTACGTATGAAAGTATTTATCCAGTCGATCGTAGCACAGCTATTACTGAATCCTTATATATATTGGCGAGGCCGGCAGGCTTTGCCTCAGCAGAAGAAGTGGCAGGTTTCTTATCTGCTGTTATTTGTTCTTGAGCTCTGTCTGTACTTCTTTGGATTCTTTTTCCGAGAAGAGCTACCGGATTCAGTATTTATACCGATTATGAATATCTGCAACACATGGTATATCGGCAGTATTTATATCACACTGGGTCTTTTATGCCTGGAAGTTATCCGTATCAGTCAGCGGAAATGGGAATGGCTGCCCCGGATGATTTCCAAACATTGGCAGGAATGTAAACGTATTTTATTTATTCTTTTTGTCATTGGAACCGGTTGTCTGTTATATAAAGCCCATCTAAATGTTATACATCCCGTAGTAAAACATCTTTATATTGATTTGCCCAAAGGCAGCAGCAGTCGAGACAGCCTGAAGATTGTCATGGTGTCAGATACGCATTTCGGGGAAGTAATCGGTAAGCTGCAAGCACAGAATTTAGTCCGATTGAGCAACGAACAGCGGCCAGACTTAGTCGTCATGGTCGGTGATGTATTGGATTATGAATCCCGTTTTGCCGAGAATGCCCATATCGAAGACGACTTCAAGCAACTGATTGCACCCTTAGGCGTCTATACAACCTACGGAAACCATGAATACCGGGCCAACCGTTTTGCCAAAGAACGCTGGATCCGAAAGTTCTCTACCTTATTAAAAGACTCTGTTGCTTCGCCCGATTCATCTTTCTATCTGATCGGACGGGATGATTTTATTAACAAGAAGCGTAAGCCTTTACACCAGCTCCTGATGGGAATCGATACGACCAAACCTCTTATCGTCCTCGATCACCAGCCCTGGAGTTTTGCTGAAATGCGCATGAACCATATCGATCTCGGATTACACGGCCATACACATAACGGACAATTATGGCCTTATCCGCTCTTGATGAAACTTATTTACGAATGCCCTTACGGCTATTACAGCAAAGGAGGAACGCAACATTATATTTCGTCCGGTTTTGGTTGTGCCGGACCGGCTTATCGTGTCGGCACACATTCCGAACTGATTGTATTACACATCCAATTTGTTTAGGATATAGCTCTGTGAATCATATACAGAAATATTTGTTTCTTACGATAAAAACTTATAATCTTTGCCAATAACCGGATTAAGACAATGTCGTTCTAAAGATATATGTCAATTATTGGGTATAACGCCTTTACCGGTATAAGGCCAGTTATCTTCAACAAAAAGGAATTGCATTGGTCTTGATTAAAGAATGCACAGGCCTGACAGATGATGAGATTATGAACTTACGAAGGATATAAAATAAAATGACACTGTCCTAAAAGATGAAATCCCTGCCGTTCTATTCGGATGGCAGGGATTTTTATAATATCACAATCATTTATAAAGCCTCAATCTCTTCCTTCGAAAGACCTGTCGCTGCCGCGATATCTTCTACCGATAAATGTTGCCGCTTTAAATTCCGAGCAACAACCAAAAGTCCTTCTTGCCGGCCTTTTTTCAGTCCTTCTTCCAGACCTTCCTTTCTACCTTCCTTTCGGCCTTCTTCCAAACCCTCTTTCCGGCCTTTGGTCATTCCTTTTTTTTCTGCCGTTTGTATCACACTAAACCAGTCTCGATAAACCTTAAGACTTTCTTCATAGGCATAATATTCCTCTTGAGAGAACTTGGCAATTTCAGCAGCAGCAAATAGTTTGGTGAAAATCCGTTCCTGCAAAGCCTTTGAACGTTCCTGCAAACGACCTAAATTTTTCAGGACAAACAACCACTTATCAAACAAAGTCTTTAATTCATCTTCCCCTTTATTGAATTTAGGCATCTCCAGATAAATGAAAGTCAGCTTATCATAAAAGACTTCCTTCAGTTTTGTATCCATCAATTTCACTTCACGCCGATAATAATTCGGATGCTTGTCGTCTAATGTGAAATTCAAAATACCTATTACATAGACAGCTTTCAGCTCATAGTTCCAGCCCCGACCTTTTTCAGCCTGATCCTTAATAGGGAAAGTAGCATAATAGAGACTACGATCTTTAAAGAACTGCTGTTCTCCTTTTTGCATCTCAATCAAGATCTTTTCGCCCTTATCATTCTCACAATAAACATCGAATACGGCTTTCCGATCCATTTCGCGGATGCCTAAATGCTCCGTATTCAGGTAAGTCAGATCCTCAATATGCTCTCGTCCTTCCAACAAGGCATTGATGAAACTGATCAACAGATCTTTATTCAAATCCGTTCCAAACAACTTTTTGAATCCGAAATCCGTATAGGGATTTATATAAATTTCGCGACAACCATCAAAGCTCATAGCCAAACTGTTTTAGTGAGAAAGCAAAGTAAACGATTTATCGGCAGTTTTGCAAATGGAAGCCTCGGAATCTCAGAAGAAGTCGTTTCCCTAGAAAATGATTACCGTTTGAAATTCTATCCTTCCCCGTTAAGAAAAACTTCTCCGATGCCGAACTATTCTTTAGTTCACGCTGCGGATTACTTAGTTCACGACGTGGATTAAGTAGTTCACGGTGTGGATTACTTAGTTCACGGTGTGAACTAAAGAATTATCCGAATGATCTGCAACTTTGCATCATCGGTTTCGGAACTTTATTTTCCGACAACCGACACAAAACAAAAAGCCCCTTCGATTTTCCATAACGGTCATCGAAGGGGCTTTCCTTATATTTATATAAAGACCCAGCTGGAAAGAATAACGAATCAGCGTTCCGTTATTTTCCTTCCGGTGTACTCAAGGTCTGTTGATAAAGAGCACGGTTGGCCAATACTTCCAAAGCCTTCTCCAAGACTTTGTCATCTTTCAGACTGGCCAGCAGCTCTCCTTTCTGATAATAATAGCGTTTGACGATTTCCGACTCAAGCATACGGGTTACTTCCTTCTTAAAACGGTCGAAATCTCGATCCAGATTCGGCGTCAGCTTTGTTTCCAGGGTTTTAAACCAGGTAGAATCACCTTCCAGATATCCTTCAAACTCGGCAACCTCTTTCAGGTTCTTCAAGACTTTCTCGCTCTGACGGTCGTAAGTAAACCCTTTTTCCTTCGCATAGGCCTTGAAGGCTTCGAAATCGGCATCACTGATGGAGAATTCTTCTACCGGAGGAATCGTCGGATGCTGCTGCACCCAATTGGTCACGAAGTCACAGAATACCGTATCAACTGCCAAATAATACATCATGGTAGGCAATTTATCTTCTTTGACTTCAAACTCAGGACGGACACCGCCGCCATCACGAACCGGACGACCTTTTGCCGTATAAAAGACCTTCGTCAAACTATCCGGAATGGCTGCTACCGAACCATCGGCCTTGCGATGTGTATAATCCAGCTGCTGGATGCAACGGCCACTCGGAATATAATATTTACTGATCGTAACCTTCAGACTACCATTATACGGCAGGTCGCGCGTAGACTGCACCAAACCTTTTCCGTATGAACGCTGCCCGATCAATACGGCACGGTCCATATCCTGTAGCGAACCCGAAACAATTTCGGCAGCCGATGCCGAGTTTCCATTGATCAATACTGCCAAAGGCATAACGGTATCAATCGGTTCACTCGACGTACGGTACGTACGATCCATCTGTGCATGCTTGGATTTGGTAGAAAGGACAACGCTTCCTTTCGGAACAAACATACTGACAATCTGTACAGCCGACTCCAAAACACCACCGCCATTGTTCCGTAAATCCAGAATCAAGCTTTTTACATGGTGATTATCCCGCAAATCCAGGAAAGCGTCTTTCACTTCCTGCGCGCATTTATCGGTAAAGCTCTTCAAATAGATGTAACCTACACTGTCGCCACGCACGCCATACCACGTAACCTGATTAATTTGAACTTGTTTACGGATGATATCAAACTTCCGGGGCTTCTTTTCTCCCGGCCGCTGAATGGTAAGCGTCATCTTCGAGTTCGGAACACCTTTCAACAGTTCACTTACCTTGTCGTTGGTAAACGAAGAAACCTTCGTCGTATCAATTGCTAAAATCACATCACCCGCCTTCAGTCCGGCTTCTGCCGCCGGCATTCCTTCAAACGGCTCAATGATCATGACATTTCCTTTCTCATTACGCTGACGGATATAAGCACCAATACCGCCATATTCACCAGTTACGAGCTGCTTGAAGTCGCCCATTTCCTGTTCAGGTATATATTCCGTATACGGATCCAAGCCTCCTAACATGGCATCAATACCACGACGGACTGTTTTTTCCACATCAATCGTATCGACATAGAACATTTCCATCTCCTTCACCAGCGAGTTGAAAATCTCTAAATTCTTACTTACTTCGAAATGATTGTCTTTTTTCTCTTGCGCCTGTGCCGGAAACAAAGAACCAACACACAACAAGGCACAAATCCAACCAATCAAACCTTTACGTTGCATTTGACTTATTCTTTATTAATTCACTATTGGGTGTAAAAGTAGAAATTAATCTTTTGTACCAGCCAAAATAGCCTTTACTTTTAACTTTATTTGTTCCCATTTATCGGCCGGCACTTGCGGACCAACCACATCAATTACATAACCTGATAACATCGAACCAATCTGAGCCGACTGAACCAAGGAAGCGCCCACCGACTGACCATACAAGAAACCGGCAGCAAAGTTATCGCCGGCGCCAGTCGTATCAACTGGTTTTCCGCCTTCAGCATCTACGTGATAGAATTGGCCATGACTGCCTATCAAGGAACCTTCTTTACCTAAAGTAACCAGAGCCACATCCACTTGCTTTTCCAACGCCTTTACAGCTTCCTGGGCAGGAAGTCCGGTAAAAGCTTCTGCTTCGCTGGCATTGGCAAAAAGGATATCGACATACTGCGGAATGACTTCTTCCAGCAACCCTTTATAAGCATTAACAATATTATAATTGGCCAAATCAAGAGCCACTTTCAATCCCAGACGTTTCGCCTTCTTCATCGTCTCGCGCACCAGCTCTTCATTGACGATCAAATAACCTTCTATATGAATACAATTATAGTTACGCAATACGTCTTCTGTAATTTCATCTGGCGAAATAGTCGGCGCCGGCCCTAAAAACGTACCCATCGTACGCTCTCCATCCGGAGAAATAAACACCGTGCAAGCGCCCGACGGACCTTCTGTCTTGATCAGATAAGAAGCAACACCCGCTTTCAGAAGAGCTTCCTCATAAAATTGCCCCAAACTGTCATCGCCTACCTTGCCGATAAAGCCGGATTGACCACCTAAAAGAGCAATAGCCCGCATCGTATTGCAATTTGCTCCACCCGGAGCCTGAGTTGTCTCCGTATTTGCCTGATATTTCCGGATAACATACATTTGTTCCCTGGAAATCATATCCATAGCACCTTTCTGAATACCTATTTTTACCAATGTTTCATCACTATCCAACTTCGATAAAACATCGACTAACGCATTGCCTATACCTAAAATCTTCATTTTTCTCAAAATTTTTCTGCAAAGATATTGCATATTTCGAAAATACACCGTACTTTTGCAGTGCAATTTCAGAGAGGCACTCTGAGAAAGCAAACAAAAACATTCTTCCTTAGCTCAGTTGGTTAGAGCATCTGACTGTTAATCAGAGGGTCCTTGGTTCAAGTCCAAGAAGAAGAGCAAAATATACATTCTTCCTTAGCTCAGTCGGTTAGAGCATCTGACTGTTAATCAGAGGGTCCTTGGTTCAAGTCCAAGAGGAAGAGCTTCCTAAGAGAGACACAAGCTAATATGTGTCTCTTTTTTTATGCACAATCCACACGCTTTCCAATAACTTTTCAACCGGTTCTTTACAATTCACAGGCTTTTCAACCGGGTTATCAACAGGTTTATTCACATAGCGATTAGATATTATCTAAGTTTCTTATACGTTCACATACAAAAACAGGCGTAGAGCTTTAACAACTCTGCGCCTGTCATATGATATTATATAAGAAATCTTAGTTTCTGTTCTGACGTTTACGCTCTGTCTCATCCAAAATAATCTTACGCATACGCATATAATTCGGAGTGATTTCAACATATTCATCACTCTTGATATATTCCAATGCGTCTTCCAAACTGAAGATAGTAGGCGGAGCCAAAGAAACCTTTTCATCTGAACCAGAAGCACGCATATTGGTCAGCTTCTTCGACTTCGTTACATTTACAACCAAGTCATTGTCTTTTGTATGTTCACCAACAACCTGACCTGCATAAACTTCTTCTCCCGGAGCTATGAAGAAACGGCCACGAGACTGCAAGTTATTCAAGGCATAAGCATAAGCCGTTCCGGTTTCCATCGCAATGATAGAACCATTGGTACGGCGTTCAATCTCACCTTTCCAAGGCTGATATTCCAAGAAGCGGTGGGCGATGATTGCTTCACCGGCAGAAGCCGTCAGAGCAGCATTATTCAAACCGATGATACCACGAGAAGGAATTGTAAATTCCAAATGCATACGTCCGTTCTTGCTTTCCATCATCGTCATCTCACCTTTACGTTTGGTTACCATATCAATGATACGGCTTGAACATTCTTCCGGCAAATTGATTGTCAGCTGTTCAACCGGCTCGCATTTTACGCCATCAATTTCCTTGATGATAACCTGCGGCTGACCTACCTGCAATTCATAACCTTCACGACGCATCGTTTCGATCAAGACAGACAAGTGCAATACACCACGACCATAAACCAACCAAGAATCAGCAGAATCCGTTGGCTTGACACGCAATGCCAAGTTCTTGTCCAGTTCCTTCTGCAAGCGTTCATAAATATGACGAGAAGTTACATATTTACCATCTTTACCGAAGAAAGGTGAGTTATTGATCGTAAAGAGCATAGACATGGTCGGCTCATCAATGGCAATGGTAGGCAAAGCTTCAGGTTCTAACGCATCAGCTATTGTCTCACCGATTTCAAAACCTTCAATACCGATTACAGCACAGATATCTCCGGATTTAACCGACTGAACCTTTGTACGGCCCAATCCTTCGAATACATCGATTTCCTTTATCTTCGACTTCACCTGCGAACCATCCCGTTTACACAGAACAATATCTTGTCCTTCACATAATTCTCCGCGATGAACACGTCCGACTGCAATTCGTCCTACATATTTAGAATAATCCAACGAAGTAATCAACATCTGAGACGGACCTTCCAGTACCTGCGGTTCCGGAATATATTTGATGATGGCATCCAAAAGAGCCGTAATATCCGTCGTAGGCTTTTGCCAGTCTTCCGACATCCAACCTTGTTTAGCAGAACCATAAATAGTCGGGAAATCCAACTGATCCTCGGTTGCATCCAGACTAAACATCAAGTCGAACACCATTTCCTGTACTTCTGAAGGACGACAGTTAGGCTTATCTACCTTATTAATGACAACGATAGGCTTCAGACCAATCTGAATGGCTTTCTGAAGCACAAAACGAGTCTGCGGCATCGGGCCTTCGAAGGCATCAACCAACAACAAACAGCCATCAGCCATATTCAATACACGTTCAACTTCCCCACCAAAATCGGCGTGCCCCGGAGTATCGATAATATTAATCTTATAACCTTTGTAATTAATAGACACGTTTTTGGCAAGAATAGTGATACCTCTTTCCCTTTCCAGGTCGTTGCTGTCAAGGAACTGATCCGGCTCTGCCTGTCCTTCTCGGAAAAGCTTACCGGCTAATAACATTTTATCCACGAGCGTTGTCTTTCCGTGGTCTACGTGCGCGATAATCGCAATGTTTCTTATCTTTTGCATTGAAGACTAATTTATTGGCTGCAAAAATACGACATTTCTCACAATGTATAAGGAATATTATACCCAAAAAATAAAAAAAGAGGAAGAATTCATTGCAAATCAAAAAGAAACACCTATCTTTGCATCCGCTTAAATAACATAGTATTAATTTATTAAAGTACAAGAATCATGTATTTAGATTCAGAAAAGAAAAAAGAAATCTTCGAAAAGTACGGTAAATCAGCTACTAACACAGGTTCTGCTGAAAGCCAGATCGCTTTGTTTACTTACCGTATCGCTCATTTGACTGAGCACTTGAAAGCTAATCACAAAGACTTCGCAACTGAACGTGCATTGAAAATGTTGGTTGGTAAGCGTCGTCGTCTGTTGGATTATCTGACAAAAGTTGATATCGAAAGATATCGTGCTATTATCAAAGAACTGGGTATCAGAAAGTAATTTTACTTCTCATATAAAGTTCATAGAAAGGTCACTTCTTGCCGGAGTGACCTTTTTTTATTTATCATCTTTCTGTTATTATTCATAACGAACGGCTGTTCCGGCTGCCGTAACCATCAGCATACTTCCTTCACCACCTACGGTTTCATAATCAAGATCGATAGCAATCACGGCATTCGCGCCCAAAGCGGCTGCCTGTTGCGACATCTCCTGCAAAGCCGTTTCCTTGGCTTCCCGCAATACTTTTTCGTATGAACCCGAGCGTCCGCCTACAATATCCCGGATGCTGGCAAAGAAATCCCTGAAAATATTCGCACCAATGATTGTTTCGCCCGAAACAATTCCATAATAAGCCGTAATCTGTCGGCCTTCAATGTTGTTTGTTGTTGTCAATAACATAATTGTATTTCTATTTTTATCCAGGCATCAAAGGCCGGAACCTCTGATGCCTTGCTTATTGATTGTTTTCTGCTGTCTTACGGATGAACCGCTGTCATCTCGATTTCCAAGGTTCCGCCCTTCACCAGGTCGGCATGCGAGAAGAACAAGGTATCCAGTACTTTCCCGTTCAACTTGGCCTCCTTCACATACTTGTTTTCCGGAGCATTGTTCTTGACAATGATCTGGAATTTACCTCCGCTAACCGGGATTGTCGCTTTATCTATCATCGGACGACCGATTGCATACACCGGAATTCCCGGACAAACCTGATAAAAGCCTAATGCACTCAATACATACCAGGCAGACATCTGACCACAGTCTTCGTTTCCGATGATTCCGTCCGGCTGGTTCGTATAGAAATTACGCATGATAAAGTCCAAGCGTTCCGCTCCCTTCCAAGGCGCATCCGTCCAATTGTACAAATAGGCCATGTGGTGGCTCGGTTCGTTGCCATGCGCATACTGGCCGATCAGACCTGTAATATCACCCGAAGCCTCAGCTCCGTCGATTTGAGAAGAAGTCGTAAACAAGGTATCCAACCGTGTTTCCAATTCTTTCTTTCCACCGATCTCGGCAATGAAGTTATCCATATCATGCGGAACAAAGAAACTCCATTGGAATGCGTTTCCTTCGGTATAATCGCTCTTCATGTGAGATGAATAACGCGGATTAAACGGAGTACGGAAAGAACCGTCGGCCATCACGCCGCGCATCAGCTTCGTTTCCGGATCTAAATAGCGCTTATAATAAGCAGCTTTCTCCTGATAAGCCTTAGCCAATGTATCATTTCCGGCTTTAGCCGCTATCTGAGCGATACACCAGTCGTAATAAGCCATTTCCAATCCCCACGAAACGGATTCAGGAATAGAATCGGCCGGGACAAATCCAAACTTATCCTTATAATATACATGTCGGGTAATCAGATCCAGCTCGCGTGTACCTTTGAACTTTTCCGCCAGGTCTGCCCGATAAACAGAAGAACGGGCTCCGGCTTCGGCCCAAAGATTCAAATCTCCTTTTGCCAAATCCTTGGCTACCAGATCAGCCAATACAGATACCGCCGGATAACCAACCATACATCCGGTATAATTGGAAGCCAACGGCCATTTCGGCAAGATGCTTCCTTCCATATAACCCTGAACCAGCGCATTTCCCATATCCGAAGCCAACGAAGGATTGATAATCGTCATCAGCGGATGCAAGGCACGGAATGTATCCCACAAAGAAAAGGCTGTATAATTCGTATAACCAGAAGCGGCTGTATGTACTTTCTTGTCCATGCCCAAATAACGGCCATCCACATCCTGATAAGCAAACGGAGCAATCATCGTATGGTAAAGTGCCGTATAGAAGTTCTTCTTTACCACCGGATCGTTGGTCTCAATCTGGACCTTGTTCAATGCCTTATTCCAGATATCAGCCGATTCAGCACGGACCTGATCGAAGTCCCAACCCGGCAATTCGGCTTCCATATTCTTTTCCGCTCCTTCCACATCAACCGGAGAAAGAGCTACTTTTACCAACAAGGGCTTATCCGATTCCTGGAACCGATAGTGGAACTTCAGATCTTTATCGGAATGCAATTTGAGGAACAACGAATCCGAACGCAATTTTCCATCTATATACTGATAAATCTTAGTCATCGGTTCAGAGAATGTCACCCGATAAGAAACAGAATGGAAATGCGCCCAACCCTGTGTCTTAAACGTTCCTTCTACCGTTGAATCGTTGACCAGCTGATAATCATTGCTCACCAGTTTGTGTCCCCAGTTCGGTTGAAGCACATGCCCCAAGTCCAGCATCACCCGACGGTCTTTTGGATTATCGAAAGTATACCGGTGAAAGCCCACGCGGTCGGTAGAAGTCAGCTCGACATTCACACCCAAGTTTTCCAAGCGTACGGCATAATAACCCGGAGTTGCCTTCTCTGTCTCCTTTTTGAAGGTAGCCACCGGCTTGATCGAATCGCCTCCACTGAACGGGAGCAGCATGATATCGCCCAGATCTCCGATACCTGTTCCCGACAAATGCGTATGACTGAAGCCATAAATCTGATGATCGTCATAATGATAGCCGCTGCTGGCGTCCCAGCCCATGATATGTGTATCCGGACTTAACTGCACCATCGCATACGGACGCGTAGCTCCCGGGAATGTATGCCCATGAAAGCCGGTTCCAATAAACGGATCTACATACTGGATTTCGTCGGCCAACGGCTGCGACTCCGGCTTCTGCTGGCAACTCGTTGCCAACCCCATCACGGCAACGGATAATAAAAATAGTTTCGTCTTCACTGTGTTATAGATTTAGTATTAGTTATTGTCAAATCACATTCAGCAAACTTACATATTTTTATTGACTTACCCATCATTCAAAGCCGAAAAACCACGTATGGAACCACGGATACGCTGATTTATTTTCTACCTTTGCAATTCACAAAATGAATGCATCATGTTTACGGTTATTGGAATCATGTTTGCCGGTATCGCTGTCGGATATTTACTGAAGCATCTCTCTTTTTTGCAGAAGATCGGTAAACCTATTTCTTATACAATATTCGCCCTCTTGTTTTTGTTAGGGACTTCCGTGGGAAGTAATCCACAGATTGTCAATAATCTCAGTACACTTGGTCTGCAAGCCTTGCTGATTGCCATAGCTACCACCTTAGGCAGTGTTTGCATGGCCAAGCTGATATATCATTTTTTCTTTGAGAAGAAAGGAGGAGAGAAATGATTGGCAGTATCATTGTTGTCGGTTTCTTTCTCCTGGGCTGCCTGTTAGGCTGGGCCGGAGTTTTGCCCTCCTGGATCATGGATTCAGATCTTTCGATGTATGTGCTATATGCCCTGATGTTTCAAGTCGGACTCAGTATCGGCAGTGATAAGAAACTGAAAGACATCCTGCGCAGCATTCGTCCGAAATTATTGCTTGTGCCTTTGGCCACAATCAGCGGCTCCCTGCTGTTTGCCGCCCTGATCAGTTTGGTAATCAGCCGATGGAGTGTATTCGACTGCCTGGCCATAGGCAGCGGATTTGCCTACTATTCCCTTTCTTCCATTCTGGTTACCCAGCTGAAAGAGCCTTCTTTAGGCGTGCAGATCGCTTCCGAATTAGGGACCATCGCCTTAATCTCCAATATTATCCGGGAGATTTTCGCCCTGTTGGGTGCACCCTTCTTCCTGAAATACTTCGGGCGTCTGGCACCGATCTGTGCCGGCGGCGCCACCACCATGGATACAACGCTGCCCATCATCACCCGTTACTGCGGCAACGACCTGGTGTTTGTTTCCATCTTCCACGGGATTCTGGTCGATTTCAGCGTACCTTTTCTGGTATCCTTCTTCTGCCAGTTATAACGAAGTCCTCACGATTTTATCTCAAATCCTTTTATTTTTTATCGTTTCACCCGGGTGATCCGATCGTCCCACCCAGGTGAAACGATCATTCCACAAGGGTGAAACGATCGTTCCACGGTTGTGGAACGGTAAAAATACAAGACATTTTCCCTTAAGATTCTATGGGATGGAGATAAATGAATCGAAAAAAACAGGTGTGAATGTATAGTTTTCGGCCCACTTTATGGTCTAACAAGTAAAAACAGCATGTGAAATGAATGAGAAAGAACAACAATTCACGAACATCATCAAGGAACATGAACGGACCATCTATACCGTCTGTTATATGTTCTCGAGCGATTCGGACGAGGTAAACGACCTATATCAGGACATTCTCGTCCGATTGTGGCAAGGCTTCGATGCCTTCGAAGGGAAAAGCGATATCAGAACGTGGATCTATCGCGTCAGTTTGAATTACTGTATCAACTTCAGCAACCGGCAGAAAAAGCAGCGCGAACGGCTGAACCTTGATACTGATTTCCTTTCGGAAGGGAGAAGTATGGAAAAGAATTTGCAGATAAAGCAGCTTTATAAGCGGATCAACACGTTGGGACTGGTAGACAGAAGCGTCGTCCTGTTGTGGCTCGAAGGCCTGAGCTACGAAGAGATTGGCGCTATCCTGGGTATTTCTGTCAAGAATGTCTCATTCAAGTTGGTTCGTATCAAAGAACAACTTAAAAAAATGTCTAACATCTAAAAAAAGAATCGTATGGGAATCAATATCGAAAAAGAACTTCAAACACTGAAGTCGGAATATGATCTGTTCAAGGAAGAGTTGGGAAAACAAAAAACAGTGAACGAAAAGTTCTTTAAATCCCTCAGAAAACGGCCCGCAATGGCCATCAGCAAAGAAATCAGAGACCGAATGTGGGGTGACATCCTGACGGTACCTATGATAATTGTGATTTGCATCCACATAAACTGGCCTATACTGTTTGCCATATTGGTGTCGTTATGGGCCTTAGCCGACTTAGGTGCCAGCCTGTGGGTAAGCCGTAAGTTAGGCATGGAAAATCTGTTGAACGGCGATGTACGGACGGTTACAGAAAAGATTGCCGGCTATCGTAAATTCTACGCTGGGACGCTCATTGCCAGCATAGTTCCCCTGACCGCTATGCTTACTTATATATTTATGCGGTTATATGCCCAGGCAAATGACGCTGCCACTGTACGACTTATTACCGTAGCAGGCATTGTTTCCATCGCCGTTGGCATTGTGATCACGCTGTTGCAATATAAAAAGCACATGAGAAGATGCAATGAACTGCTGGATGAGTTTAGGGAATAACAGACTTATATTCAAGCTGGCTAATTCAAGTTGCAGGTACAGGTTTATCATGACAAAGGCAGGAAAGTTGTATAACTATACAACCTGAGAGAGCATAAAAAAGGAGAGATTGAAAAATCTCTCCGTCTTCCTTGACTGTCTTATGCGGAAAGACAGGGATTCGAACCCTGGATACAGCAAAGCCGTATAGCGGATTTCGAGTCCGCCCCGTTCGACCACTCCGGCATCTTTCCAGTCATTTCTCTCAAAAAGCAAGGCAAATATAGTCAAGAATAGCTATCGTTGTACCTGTTGTAGGCAAATTTTTTCCAAAAAGAATCTGAACGGCTCACTTATTCCTACCTTATATAATATATAAAAAGCTGGGAGATGCCTTTGAAGGAGCAATTCATTCGGAAGAAATTTCAATCGTTAATATGAAGAAACATGAGTTATAAGAAAAGGTTATCCAGTTTGTCAAAACCTTTTATTTCTTCAAAGAGCATTCTTCCCAGCTTTCATTTCTGACTATATAAACCTAATCAAACAATGATTCACATACGTCCGCCACCCAAAGCCTGATACAGATTGATCACACTCTGGATTTCCTTGAACTGATTGGCCACTTGCGACAGCTCCGCACTCAACAGTGATTGTTTAGCCGTCAAGACTTCCAGATAAGTCGTTGTACCATGTTCCATCAACAGAGTCGTGCTTCGTAAGGCGTTCTCTAAAGAGACGATCTGCTGTTCATAATTACTGCGTTTGTACCTGCTCGTCTGATAAGAAGTCAGCGCATCATTCACTTCACTGCCGGCACTTAATAATTTCTGCTGAAAAGCCAACGAAGCCTCTTCCTGCTGTGCTTTGGCAATTCGCTTCTGAGCGATCAATGTTCCCCGGTTGAACAAGGGTTCAGTCAGAGAAGCAACGGCAGAAGCCAGGAATTTGCCCGGATTGGTAATAATGGCTCCCGCTGCATTGGTCCAGCCTGCGCTTCCACTGAGTGTAATCGACGGATAAAAGGCTGCGTTAGCCTGGTTCGTCACATAAAAAGCCTGTTCCAACTGTCGTTCAGCTTCCCGAACATCCGGCCGATTCGCTAAAAGCTGCAATGGAACACCAACCGAAAGCTCTTCCGGAAATTCCTGTGCGGCCAGATTTCCCCGTTCGAAAGCCTGCGGCGTCTCAGCCAGCAACAATGCCAGGCTGTTCTCGACCTGATTAATCTGCTCCTTTAAATCGAGTACCGAATTTTCCACCTCAAAATAAGTGGCGCGCATCTGCGAAACAGCACTCTCATCAGCTAAGCCGGCATTCATTAACGCTTCTGTCGACTGAACCGTTTCTTTCCACGAAGCAGCTGTCTCTTCCGAGATAGCCAATTGCTCATCGAGCATCAGCAATGTATAATAAGTATTGGCTATATTGGCAATCAGACTGGAATGAACAGCCTGCTGATAATCTTCACTCTGTTCGTAAGCAGCCTGAGCCTGTTTCTTGGCATTACGTAACTTCCCGAAAACATCCAGTTCCCAACTGGCTGAAACCGGAACCGTATAACTCTTCGACGTTTCTCCATCAAAACTACTGATCGTTCCTTGCGGCGAAAAAGCCAAAGAAGGCAAAAACGACAATTTAGCCGAGAGCAAGGCCGCCTTAGCTTCTTCTACCCGAAGCTGGGCCGTACGCAAATCCGTATTATTCTGCAATCCCCGTTCAATCAGAGCCTGGAGCTGCGGGTCTTTAAACAATTCCCGCCAGCTCATATTACCCAAGCTCACCGTGTCTTTCGCCGGAATTTCTTCTCCATACAAGTTATCCGGGACCGACGTCTGTGGCTTATAGGTTGAATATATACCGCAACTACTCAGTAAACAAGTAGCGCCTATCATGAAAATCCATTTATTCATACGTTTCATTCCTTCATTAACTATTAGTATTCAATGCGTCCCGTTCGACCTGTGTTTTCATTTTCTCATACATAACCTGCATATCCTCGTCTTCCTGTTTCGGTTTCCGCAGTTTTTCCTGCAGATATTCAAAGAAGATAAAGAATACCGGAACAACGAAAAGCAAGGCCAATGTACCAACCGAGATACCACCAACAACACCCGTTGCCAACGATCCATTTCCATTCGCTCCGGCACCGGTTGAGAACATCAAAGGCAACATACCGAATATCATTGTCAAGACCGTCATCAGAATCGGACGCAGACGAGCCTGGGCGGCAGAATAAGCAGCCGAAACAATTCCCATACCTTTTCGCCGGCGTTCAATGGCATACTCGGTAATCAAGATAGCAGTCTTTGCCAACAGACCGATCAACATAATCACTCCCGTTTGCAGATAAATATTATTCTCCAGACCCGCAATCTTGGCAAATAAGAAACTACCCATCAATCCAAAAGGAACAGATAAGATAACAGCCAGCGGCACCAAGAAACTTTCATACAAACAAGATAGAATCAGATAGATCAGGACAACACAAAGGACATACACAAATACGGTCTGTGCTCCTCCGCTTGAAGCCTCTTCACGAGCCATACCACCATATTCATAGCCATAACCCGTAGGAAGCATCTGCTCTGCCACTTCCTTAATAGCCTGCTGTACTTCACCCGTAGAATAACCTTCGGCCGCATTTACATTCACCGTTATGGTATTATACAAGTTAAAACGCTTGGCCACTTCAGCACCCAATACATTCTTTACTGTTACAAACTGACTGATCGGGGCCATTTCCTCGCCATTGCGGACAAACATATTATCCAAAGCATGTTTATCCAATCGGGTTTCAGGCGATGCCTGCAGCATGACACGATATACTTTACCAAACTTATTGAAGTTTGAGACATACGAACCACCACAATAAGAACCCAAAGCATCCAATACGGTATTAGGAGAAATACCGGCACGTTTACACTTGGCGGCATCTACATCGACTGAAATCTGCGGGAAATTCATGGCATACGAAGTATAAGCCATCGCCACTTCCGGCCGCTGGTTCAACGCTCCCAAATATTGCATTGCCAATTGATAGAAAGTAGCCATTTCACCACCAGTCTTGTCTTCCAGATACAATTCAGTTGAGTTACCTGTACCGTAACCCGGAATCATAGCCGGCTGGAAACAGAAGATCTGCGCTTCCTTAATCAGGGCAAACTGTGCATTCAATCGCTTCATTACCGCATCTACAGTATGTTCCTCGCCCTTTCTTTCATCCCAATTCCTCATACGAATAATCAGTGTAGCATAGGATGTTCCTTGTCCGGAGATCAATCCAAACCCGGCTGTTCTTGAGTAATGTTCTACTTCAGGCGTATTCCTCAATATATTTTCTACTTTATCCAATACCTTGTCTGTTTCTACCAACGTATTACCCGGAGATGTACTTACATTGACCATCATAACTCCCTGGTCTTCCTGCGGAACAAGCCCCGTCTTCGTAGTAGACATTAAAAATACCAACAACACAATTGCCACTCCAAATGCCGTCCAAGTCATCCAACGATGATGGAACAGGAACATCAATCCTTTTTTATACTTTCCTAACAAAGCATTGTAAGAAGCGTTATAAGCAGCACGCACCCGACCGTTAAAACTCTTGGCACCTTTTTCTCCATCCGAAGGCTTCATCAACATGGCACATAACGCCGGACAAAGGGTTAATGCATTAATACAAGACAGACCGACAGCTACTGCCATTGTCACACCAAACTGCGTATAGAATACGCCTGACGTTCCTCCCATAAAGGTAACCGGGATAAATACAGCCATAAACACGCACGTACAGGAGATAACCGCCATGGTAACATCGCTCATGGCATCCTTGGTGGCCAAATAGGAGGATTTATAACCGACATCAAACTTTGCCTGCACAGCTTCCACCACAATGATCGCATCATCCACAACCGTACCGATCGCCAATACCAAGGCAAACAATGTCAAGATATTAATACTGAAACCGGCTATCTGCAAACAGGCAAATGTTCCGATCAAAGAAACAATAATGGAAATCGACGGGATCAACGTACTCTTGAAATCCTGCAAGAAGAAATAAACCACCAATACGACCAAAATGATGGCAATAACCAAAGTCTCCACTACATTATGAATAGAGGCGAATAAGAAGTCGTTCACACTCATCATCTGAACAAACTCAGTTCCTGTAGGAAGTTCTTTAGACATATCATCCAATAATTCCGATATTTCCTGATTGACAGCTGTCGCATTCGCACCGGCAACCTGATAAACCATAAAGATTACACCCGGGACACCATCTACTTCGCCATGAAAACCATATGAAAGACGTCCTAATTCTACTTCCGCTATATCTTTCAAACGAAGTACCGAGCCATCCGCCTGTGAACGGATTACGATATTCTCAAATTCTTCTGTACTTTTCAGACGCCCTTTATATTTCATAGTATATTGGAATACATGGTCTGAGTTTTCACCCAACGAACCTGTCGGAGCTTCTATGTTCTGTTCCCCCAAAACAGCGGTTACATCGGAAGGAACCAATCCATATTGAGCCATCAACTCCGGTTTCATCCAGATTCGCATACTATACGTATCACCCAACAACTGGGCATCACCAACTCCCTGAATACGTTTAATAGCAGGAATTACATTTATATCCAGATAATTGGCCAGGAACGTTTCATCATAACGCTTGTCAGGACTGATTAATCCATCAATCTGCAAGAAGCTGTTCTGACGTTTTGTTGTACTCACACCAATCTTCGTTACTTCCGACGGTAATAGACCCTGAGCTTTGGAAACACGGTTCTGTACATTGACAGCCGCCATATCCGGGTCTGTTCCCTGCTTAAAATAAACCAGAATTTCAGCAGAACCCGAGTTGGTCGCCGTAGATGTGATATAAATCATGTTTTCCACACCATTGATACTCTCTTCCAACGGCATGATCACACTATTCATAACCGCTTCAGCATTGGCACCGGTATACGTAGCTTCCACACGAACCGTAGGAGGAGCAATATCCGGATACTGTTCAACAGGTAATGTCCCTAATGAAATAAATCCGACTATCAGGATCAGGATCGAGATAGATAAGGCCATCACTAGCCGCTTGATAAATATATTTCCTTTCATAAAGCCATTCCTTTATTTTACTTGCGTTCCTTCACGAAGCATACCGGCTCCTTCGGAAACGATTTCATCACCTTCTTTCAATCCGTCTAATACAATATACTCACGTCCATCGTCAACACCAGCTACCTGAATTAAGGTTGAAGTGGCTTTACCATCCACTACTTTATACGTAATAATCTTATCCTGTAACTGGACAGTGGCTCCTTGAGGAATGATAATACAATTCTTATAAGTACTCGGTACCAGCACATTCCCTGAAAAACCGCTATGCAACAGATGTGTTTCATTCGGGAATACGGCCCGAACACCTACTGTTCCGGTCGTTTTGTCGACAACACCACTGATAGATTCAATTCGTCCTTTATCCGCATACAATGTCTGGTCATTCAGCTGAAGCTGGATTTCAGGCATTTCTTTGATAGCCTGATCGATTGTACCATATTGCCGGGCTAATGCCAACAACTGGTTTTCAGTCATTGAGAAATATACATACATTTCAGAATTGTCGGAAACCGTAGTCAAGGGTTGCGGAATCGAAGGACTGACTAACGCTCCTTTCCGATAAGGCAACATACCTACAACACCATCACTTGGACTCTTTACTTCGGTATACGAAAGGTTATTCCGGGCATTCACTTCTTCGGCTTTTGCCTGAGCTAATTGCGCTTGAGCCGTCAGATATGAATTTCGGCTGGTCTGCAGGTTAAAATCCGAAACCACTTTCTTTTCAAACAAGGCTTTAGTACTGTTATACGTCAGTTCTGCCGTTGCCAGAGAAGCTTCAGCCACTTTCACGTTAGCTATTGCCGTCTCAAGGGCCGCCTTGTATGGAACTTGATCAATCACAAACAAGATTTGTCCTTGACGTACCTTTTCTCCTTCTGATACGCATAATCGTTCAATATAACCCGAAACCTGCGGATATATTTCTATATCCTGCTTTCCTTCAATAGCCGCAGAATAGGAAGTCATCACTTCTTTTTCTGCATTTGCAGAAATCTTCATCACAGCATATTTAGCCTCTGCTTGTTCTTTCACCTCCTGTTTGCAGGAGATCAATCCTAACGTAAAGCAAATAAGAGCTATTTGCCAGCTTTTTCTTCCAAACTTATTCATATCTTACATTTAAAATTCGCGGCAAAAGTACCGTAAGCCCCAAAAACGCCAGCAACCTTTTTTCGCACAGAATTTACCTATTTTCTCAACCCGCCCTTCTATAACAGGCGAATAAGTGAAATAGACCATTTTTATTTACAAATTGAATAAGTGTATATGATCATTATTTCCCAACTTTGCCTCCAAAAATTAGGAATATGGAACAACAAGACATAATTCATGTAAACATAGAAAAGCTAAAAGAATATAACCACAACAACAGTTACGCCGACGACTATCTTGTGGTAAGTAATAGCCTTGACCATCTTTTGCTAGGAAATGATAAAATAAAATTAGATTTATTTCTCATGTTATTCTGTTTGGAAGGACATATTCAGATCGAATTGAACGACCAGAATTACGAATTACAGAAAAATGACCTGCTGCTAAGTCCACCCAATCATGTCATCGGTAAAATTCTGGCTTCACCTAACCACGCTGTTGAATTCGTCTGCTTATCTACGCCTTTTCTACAGCGAACCTTACAATTCGAGAAGAATCATTGGAAAATAATGCATCATATTCATAACAATCCAGTCAAGCATTTGAATAAAGAAGAGGTACTTTTCTTCAACCAGTATCGTTCGCTGATCAATTCACGCATTCAGACGCATCTATTGGAAGACAAAAAAGAAATATTACAGCTTCTTTTTGGAGCATTCTTCTGTGAAATGATGGCAATCATCAATCAAAATATAAAACTGCCCGATCAGAGTTTAACCAACGATTCTGCTCAACCCAAACAAGCCGATTTTGTATTCAAGCGATTCATGGAAGAACTTATGGCCGATAGTGGGAAACACCGTTCTGTGACCTATTACGCCAACAAATTGTGTTACTCTTCTAAATATTTATCTCGTATCATCAAGCAGATCAGAGGGAAAAATGCTCTTGCCATCATCAATGAACACGCTATAGAATGTATCAAATATGAACTAAAGTATTCCAGCAAAAGCATTAAAGAAATAGCCTTGGAATTTGAATTTCCCAATTTGTCATTCTTTACCAAATTCACAAAAAAGCATTTAGGCATGACACCATCAAAATACCGTTCGAAAAAAGATATGGCATAAAAAGCATCTGTCTGGAAAGCATATAGGAATATCGGAACGGAACCGCAAAATAAAAAGTCCGGTTTACAGGCAACTCTTTCTGTAACCGGACTTTCCTTTTATCCTTTTAACCGGGATGGATCAATTCCCCGTCATCATTTACTCTGGGTTAACTGCTGATGCATAGCCGCAGCAGCCCGACGTCCATCGCCCATAGCCAAGATTACGGTGGCACCACCACGAACGATATCACCACCGGCATAAATCATCGGAATAGATGATTCCATATTTTCATTGACGGCGATCGTTCCTTTCCGTCCCAATTCCAATCCCGGAATAGAATGCGGAACTATCGGATTCGGAGAAACGCCCACACTGACAATCGCCAGATCTATATCCAATGTCTCGGTTGCACCTGGGATCGGCACCGGACTCCGACGACCTGAAGCGTCAGGCTCTCCTAATTCCATCTTCTGAAGTACAACTTGCTTGACACGTCCCTTTTCATCGGCCAAATATTCAATCGGATTATGCAAGGTCAAGAATTCAACACCTTCTTCCTTCGCATGCTTTACTTCTTCCAAACGAGCCGGCATTTCCTGTTCCGAACGACGATAAATGATCATCGCCTTCTCTGCTCCCAGACGCTTTGCCGTACGGACTGAATCCATAGCCGTATTACCGCCGCCAATCACTGCTACACGTTTACCAAAGGCGACTGGCGTATCCGATTCGGGATTCGCCGCATCCATCAGGTTAACACGAGTCAGATATTCGTTAGACGACATGATATTGATGGAGTTCTCACCCGGAATATTCATGAAGTTAGGCAGACCGGCACCAGATGCCACAAAGATTCCCTGGAAACCATCCGCTTTCAGATCGTCCACACTGATTGTCTTGCCGACAATGCAGTCCTTTACAAAAGTAACACCCAACTTCGAAAGGTTTTCAATTTCTACATCTACAATCTTATTGGGTAAACGGAATTCAGGAATACCATACTTCAACACACCGCCAATCTCGTGCAAGGCTTCAAAAACAGTCACGGCGTATCCTAATTTAGCCATATCGCCTGCGAATGAAAGACCGGCAGGACCTGAACCGATAACAGCGACTTTGATGCCATTCGGCTGTGCTACTTCCGGTAAAGAGATCTGACCGCTTTCCCGTTCATAATCGGCAGCAAAACGCTCCAGATAACCAATCGCTACGGCTTCATGCCCCATCTTCAGATGAATACACTTTGACTCACACTGCTTTTCCTGCGGACAAACACGGCCACATACAGCAGGCAGAGCACTGGTTTCCTTTAATACTTTGGCTGCCTCTAGGAATTCGCCCCGCTCAATATTCTTGATGAAAGAAGGAATATTGATACCTACCGGACAACCGGTCATACAAGTCGGATTGGCACAATCCAAACAACGGCTGGCTTCCGTACGAGCCTGTTCGGCTGTTAATCCTTGATTAACTTCTTCCAAACGTGTATGAGAACGATATTCCGGATCCAGTTCATTCATCTTGACACGCGGAATAGCCGTCCGTTCTTTCGGTTTCATCGCCTTACGTAATTCTTCCCGCCATGGCGCTGTACGATCATTCAAGGCTGCGGCATGTGCTTCTTCCAGATGGTCCAGTTTATGAATCTCTTTCTGTTCAATGTCCTTAAATGCGCCCATTCGCTTGAGCATTTCGTCGAAATCGACCTGATGACCATCAAATTCCGGACCATCCACACAAACGAATTTCGTCTTTCCACCCACAGTAATACGACAGGCACCACACATACCTGTACCATCTACCATGATGGTATTTAAGGAGACATCTGTTGGGATATTATATTTCTTTGTCAGCAAACAGACAAATTTCATCATAATAGCCGGACCGATAGCGAAGCACTTATCTACTTTCTCCCGTTTGATAACAGCTTCTACACCTTCTGTTACCAATCCTTTCTGACCATATGAACCGTCGTCCGTCATAATGATGACCTCATCCGAACTGGCCCGCATTTCTTTCTCCAGAATAATCAGCTCTTTGGTTCGTCCGGCCAAAACCGTAATAACCCGGTTTCCCGCAGCCTTCAAAGCCTGCACGATAGGTAACATCGGCGCAACGCCTACACCACCGCCAGCACAAACCACTGTACCAAACTTTTCAATATGGGTTGCCTGCCCCAACGGACCAACCACATCGGTTATATAATCACCAACTTCCAGCTGGCAAAGCTTGGTAGAAGAGAGACCGACTTCTTGGACGACCAGCGTAATTGTACCTTTTTTTACATCGGCTTCAGCGATGGTCAAAGGCATACGTTCACCTTTTTCTCCCACACGTACAATCACGAAATGCCCCGCTTTCCGAGAACGGGCAATTAAAGGAGCTTCTACTTCAAGCTTCACTACTTTTTCTGAGAAAAACTCTTTACCAACTATTTTATTCATATAATCGCATTTTTCGAATGGTTGTATTGATTTATTGAAAACAAATATACGCTATTTTATTAAGTAAAATGACTTATGTCAAGAATAATTCTGATTATTCAAACAATCCTTCATCCCGAACCAGCATTAATATAGCAGAATGAGGTACGATCAGGTATTTTTCATCATTAAAACTGATTTCATAGGCCGCGTTCTGAAGATAAATAGCCAAATCGCCCTCTTGTGCCTGCAATGGCAAATAACGGACTTCTTCTTCCTTCTTTTCCCAGACTTCTCTTTCTTCATTTTGTGCCGGAAGCGGATAACCCGGACCTACTTTAAGAATGTATCCAGCCTGTATTTTCTCCTTTTCCTGTACCGATGGAGGCAAATAAAGTCCCGTCTTCGTCTGACTTTCCGGGTTTTTCGGTTTAATAAGTACTTTGTCTCCTATCATCAGGAATTTATTCATGTCTTTCTGTTCTAAAGATAACTGCATAATTCAAGATCATTTTTTCGATTCACAAAGCTACAAAAGTTTACAAAAAAAGTCACGAGAATCGATTTTAATTCTCGTGACTTTCTTTCATAGAATTCGTTAGTTTCGAATTCCGGTCAAACTATCTTATATTTTACAACGTCCGACCTTTAAATACGGAAGACGATTCGCTCGGGTAAACTGTTCCGGTAAACGAAACCCGGTTGCTGCTAAAATTCGGAGAAACAGTAGCCGTACACTTAGCCGATCCTTTAATCATCCGCACTGTAATAGAAGCAGATATGCCAATGCCCTGTACCATCATCTTAAAGTTGACATTGCCTTTCTTGTCTGTCTCTACTTCTACATTCGAAGGCGTTCCTTCTACCGTTATACCTCCTATTCCATTCGGACCGGAAAAAACAGCACCATCAAACGCCAGCTGTACCGTAGCTTTTCCGTCTACTAGAGAAACGAAGTTCGTGCTCGGCGTTACATATTTAAAATTACCCCGCTTGAATTCGACCCGTTCAGCTTCCAACACGAAATCTTTAGCAAACAAAGCTTTCTTGGCAGCTTCAAAAGCCAACATTTCCTGAGCTTCCCGTTCTGCCTTTTCAGCCTCTTTAGCTGCTTTTCTAGCTGCTTTCGTATCTTCCTGAGCCATCATCGCCCCTGTTCCTACCAACAGGAATGCGACCAACATCATTATTAATCTTTTCATATTCTTTTCTTGTTTAGTTAATTACATTGTACTTATAAGACAACTTTTCTCTCTAAAATGTTGCAGGCACTCTGTTAATTATACCTAAACCGTCTTTCTACGTTACATCAGTATCTATAATAATACCTCAACTCTCGTTCCCGTTCTTGCAGCAGTCCGTTTCTGTATGCATACAAAAGATTCTCCAAATCATGAATCTGCTGTTTCAATTCGACGCCTTTATCCGTATCTTTTACCATCTGACGATGAGCACTCAGTTCAACCACGATTGTTGTAGACCGAATATCCAGTCCTTCTTCAATTGCCTTTGCCGTCGACTGGAATGGCTCGTGCTGAACCAACTGGAATCCCCGGGAATGATAAACCAGTGTATAGCCGGCTATTCCGGTTTCTGAATGATAGGCTTTAGAAAATCCTCCATCAATGACTATTAACTTACCATTGGCCTTAATCGGATTTTCTCCTTTAATAGAACGGACAGGCACATGTCCATTTACAATATGCCGATGCTCTCCTGTTACTCCAAACTCATCCAGCAGCTTGTCACAAATAGATTCTTCTTCACGCAACGAATAATAAGCACCCTTTTCTTCCTTCTGCAATTCCTTGTCTGCCAGAAAACAGCGTTCAAAGGTTGCCATACGGCTCTTATCAAACAGCGGAGAATCCTTTCCGCACCACAAATACCAGATGTAATCCATGGCAAACTGCTTCTGAGGCGAGTCTTCCGGATCAAAATAAGCCGTCCTGACCAGCTGGTCCACTTTATCTAATAATGCCTTTCCCTTGAAACATTCTCCATCGATTTTCACCTCTTTCAATGTTCCGTCGCTATTCATCGGTACTGAAGCATGAAACAGCAGATTCGAATTGCAAACCTTATACATACTGCCATGGCGGAACAGACAAAGCATGTGTTTACGCAGTTTCTCACTTCCTTCAAACGAGCGCTGGATACGGCGTATCATATCTTCTTCATCAATCGACAGACGATAAGGATCTTTCGGATCTAAAGTCGGCCAGTTTTTATCCTTCAATTCATAATCCTGTCCGTTCAGACGGATTGTTCCTTTTTCCAGATTGATCCGATGCAACAACAGACGATCGTCCATTTCAAATTCCGGACGACGGCGGATAATATCTCCTTCCAGTTTATATTGAACTATCGAAATGGCCTTGTGCATCTGAGCAATCAGACGAACTGTCTTCGCATCGTAAATTGTATCTCCAGCCGTAGTACGGGGAATAAAAAGTTCGCACGGATCATCTGCGTATGTCTCCATGGCAAATGTTGCCAAAGGCAGCAGATTAATACCATAACCATCTTCCAACGTCGCCAGATTTCCATAACGCAAACACATTCGGATTACATTGGCCATACTTCCTAAATTACCGGCAGCCGCGCCCATCCAAAGCATATCATGATTTCCCCACTGGATATCACAGTTATGATAATCACACAATGTATCCATAATGATATGAGCACCGGGGCCACGGTCATAAATATCACCGATAATATGTAAAGAATCGATGGTTAGCCTTTGTATCAAATTACACATGGCGATAATAAAGTCATCAGCCCGCCCGGTAGAGATAATAGTATGAATGATCTGATCAACATAAGCTGATTTATTCGGTTCCTGCAATGATTCATGCAATAATTCCTGAATAATATAGGAAAACTCTCGAGGCAGAGCCTTCCGAACCTTCGACCGTGTGTATTTGGAAGAGACATTACGACAGACTTTCACCAGCTGATTCAAAGTAATCATATACCAGTCATCCAGATCTTTCTCAACCGATTTAACCCGTACTAATTTTTCTTCCGGATAATAAATCAGCGTACACAAATCTTTCTTCTCGCCTTCACGCATTGTATTGTTGAATATTTCGTCGACTTTCCGCTTGATAGAGCCAGAAGCATTTCTCAAGACATGATTGAAAGCCTGGTACTCACCATGAAGATCCGAAAGGAAATGCTCTGTACCTTTCGGCAAATTCAAGATAGCTTCCAAATTGATGATTTCCGTACTTGCGTCAGCAATCGTGGGGAAACTGCGTGACAACAACTGCAAATAGCGCAAATCGTCTGTTACTTTATCTGTTGTAATATCTTTTGTCATTTTGAGTTTGTAAGTTTTTGTGATTGAAAGTTCTTCAGTTTATTTATTCTGCATTCTATTTTTTCTTCATTTTCCATCTCCACCAGGCCCGGATGAAACCCGTTCCATAACCAAACAATTGGGTAAAAGAAGCGGCCACGGCCAAGATGCCGATTCCAATATTTCCTCGATACGCGCAAGTCGCGTCCACAAACAGGAGTAGAACGTAAAGCAGCAACAGCGAATAGAGCCATGGAAAGAAAATACCCAACAAGCAAAGCCCGATTACACCTACGACAAAAACGGCGGGCAAGCAATGAACAAGCTTTAATGTGGAAGGATATTTCTGTGACAAAACAATCCGGGCTTCTCCTGAATGTTCTACCTGACGGAAAAACTGCTTCAGGCGTGTACGCCGTTTGTGATATACGTATGCATTTGGGAATAACCGGGTAACATAACCGGCCTGGATAATCCGGGTGCTGAAATCAATATCCTCGCCATAGCGCATCGAGGTATCAAATCCATCCAGCTTTATAAATACATCCCGCCGGATTCCCATATTGAAGCTTCGAGGATAAAACTGATCCAGCTTTTTCTTTCCACCGCGAATTCCCCCAGTAGTAAAGAAAGACGTCATCGCATAACTGATAGCTTTCTGCATCGCATTAAAGGACGGATGCGCACAATCTGGTCCGCCAAACGCATCAGCCGGCGTCTCATTCAATGACTGCTCGATTGCTTCCAAATAAGTCTCCGGGACGATACAATCTGAATCAAGAATCAAAAGGTATTCTCCTTCACTGATACGCGCACCATAATTACGAGCCACGCTCGGTCCGCCATTGGGAATGGTAAAATAACGTATCTTCAACTTTTTCTCATACCGTTCTACCACAGACTGACAAGGTACGGTTGAACCATCCTCAATTACTAAAATCTCAAAGTTCGTGTATGTTTGTAAGGTTAAACTATACAATAAATCATCTACTTCATCCGGACGATTATACACAGGGATTATAATGGAATAGTAACGCATATCTGTTCAGTTTTTAATGTTACAAATTTACATATTTATAATCAAAACTGAGCTTTGAAAGGTAAAGGAAATGCGCGCTTTCATCAATTCCTGACCGTGGTTGATAAATATATGAATTGTCCGAAGAATATCAGATAACAATCTCTATTCTTCGGACTCATCCAATCCTTATTCTAATCTAATATTATACGGGAATAATTCCCTTTTCTGCCAATAACTTCAATCCCAAATCTTTCAACTTGAACTTCTGGATCTTTCCACTACCTGTCATCGGGAAAGTATCTACAAAGAACACATATTTGGGAATCTTATGACGGGCAATCTTTCCACGGCAGAAGTCTTTTACAACGTCGTCTGTCATGGTTACACCCTCGTGCAAGATGATAAAGGCTCCCACTTCTTCCCCATACTTCTTCGAAGGAATGGCTGCCACCTGTACATCTTTTACTCCTTCCAGATGATACAGGAATTCTTCCAGTTCCCGAGGATAGATGTTCTCACCTCCTCGAATGATCATATCTTTAATACGACCGGTAATCCGGTAATTACCGTTTTCATCTTTTACTCCCAAGTCACCGCTGTGCAGAAAACCGTTCTTATCTATGACTTCGGCAGTTGCTTCCGGATTGTTATAATATCCTTTCATCGTATTATAACCGCGGTTGCACATTTCACCCTGCACACCCACCGGACATTCTTCACCCGTTTCCGGATCAATTACCCGAACTTCGGTAAACTCATAATCATGGCCTACAGTTGTATACCTGACTTCTGCGGGATCATCTATTCTCGAATGTGTCATTCCGGGAGAAGTCTCTGTTAATCCATACACACTCGTTACCCGCATAAACATCTTTTCTTCCACCTGCTTCATCAGCTCAATCGGACATAACGAACCGGCCATAATACCTGTACGTAAAGAAGTCAGATCAAACATACTGAACATCGGATGATTCAACTCGGCAATAAACATCGTAGGTACGCCGTAAACTGCCGTACAGCGTTCTTTATGAATGGAAGCCAATACCACCAGCGGATCAAACTTTTCCACCATGACTTGTGTACAACCGTGAGTCAATACATTCATCGACGCCAGCACCACACCAAAGCAATGGAAGAGCGGCACACAGCAACACAGCTTATCATCGGAAGTAAACTTCATGTGTTCTCCTGTCAGGAATCCATTATTTGCAATATTATAATGCGTCAGCATCACCCCTTTCGGAAAACCAGTCGTTCCCGAAGTATATTGCATATTCACCACATCCTGGCAATCTACTTTGGCTTTTGCCTCATCTAAGATTTCATCGCTGATGTTCTCTCCTAAAAGCAACAATTCCGGTGTATTATACATACCGCGGAATTTCTCCTGACCGATATATACCACATTCTTCAGTTTCGGGAAGCGCTTGCTCTTGAGATAACCACGCTGTGATTCCCTTAATTCCGGAAGCATCGTATATACCATATCAATATAACTGCCATCGAAAACGCCATCGGTAATACACAAGGTATGAATATCTGCATTCTCAACCAAGAATTCCAATTCGCTCTGTTTGTAGTTCGTATTAACCGTCACGGCAACTGCACCGATCTTGGCAGCTGCATACAGGAATGTCAACCAGTCTGGCACATTCGTCGCCCAGATTCCGACATGAGTTCCATGTTCTACTCCAATAGACAGCATACCTTTTGCCATCCGGTCAACCCTCTCATTGAATTCTTTCCAAGTAAACCGGAGGTCACGGTCCGAATAAACAATATATTCTTTATCTGGCGAAACAGCAGCCCAATGCTCCAGCCACTGCCCTAACGTCTTATTCTGTAAAGCTAACATAACCTGATTCTATTAATACGGGGTATATACTACGCCCAGAATCCGGGCTGAAGAACCTTTTGCTGCATGTACATGATGGGCAACAATCGAATCATAATAAATACTGTCACCAGCTTCCAGCTGATACGTATTCTTTCCATATACAATTTCCAGCTTACCTTCCAAGACATAGATAAATTCTTCTCCTTCGTGTGAAGAAGGAACGAAACTTTCACCTTCTGCCGACGGAGCCACATCAATCATAAACGGTTCCATGTGGCGACCCGATTTGTCCTGCGACAAAGAATGATAAGCCATGTGCTTGCGGCCTTCCGTATTGTTATTGGTAAACCCAATTCCGTCTCCAACGATATCGCCTTTCCGACAGACAACCGGTCCCAACTGAGACTGGTCATCCAAGAATGTTCCTAAACGAACCCCTAAAACACGGGCAATCTTAATTAGTGGTGCTAATGACGGAAAATCCACATTATCTTCAATGCGCTGAATCTGCTCCACACTCAAACCTGATCTTTCAGCTACATCCTCAATCGAAAGCTGTTTTGTTTCTCGTATATGTTGGATCTTTGATCCGATAATCTTGTTGTCTTTCATATCTGTACTATTATTATTTAGGCAAGACAAAAATAAACTAATTATTTAATATTTCAAATTAATTGGCGAATTTATCTTTTAAATCATTATTATTTTATCCGATAAAAGAATAAAAATAAAGCAGCCAATGAATATTGACTGCTTTTAATCTATTTATAATTTTACTTCCGAATAAAAGAAATAGCAAATCCTCCTCCAGGAGCCAATTGTATCTGTAACGAACGGGAATGATCTACCACTTGTTCCGTCTTTTTATAATCAGCAGCTTGTTTCCCGGCATTTATACCATCCGAAAATTGTGTAGACAGAAAAGAGCCTTCGCCTAAGAAGGACAAATCCAAATTGATTGTCCGAGCATTCCAATCAGTCATGCCACCTACATACCAATTATTTCCTACCCGACGAGCCGTTACAATATATTCACCCATTTTCCCCTGAAGGATACGAGTTTCATCAATTCCCGTATTAGGAATCGAGCAGATAAAATCAACACAAGGCTGTTCCTGTCTGTAAATCGTCGGATTATCAGCCAGCATCGTCAATGGTGAATCATGTATGATATAGGCAGCCAGCTGATGACAACGAGTTCCCTGACTCATCGGATTATAATAAATCGGCTGGAAATCCTTTTTCGTTGCATTTCGCATGGCTCCAGGTGTATAATCAACCGGTCCACACATCATTCGGATAAACGGCATGGTAACATCATATTCCATCATATCCTTCTCTATCGTGCTCCACTTCATCTCTTCCATGCCAAACAACGATTCGAAGTTGATAATATTAGGGAAAGTCCGGTTCAAACCGGTCGGCTTATAAATACCGTGCAGATCCAGTGTCAGATGATATTTAGCCGCCGTCTCGGCAATCCGATAAACCATTTCAACGCCAGTCTGGTCATCCCGGTCCAGAAAATCTACTTTAAACCCACGGATGCCCATTGCAGAATATTTCTTGCAGGCTTCTTCCAGCTGATCGTCCAATACATTGAATACCGTCCAAAGAATCAGGTCAACCCCTTTACTTTTTCCATAAGCGATCAATTCTTCCAGATTCAATTCCGGAATAACCGTCAACATATCACCACTCTTCGGATTATACCAACCTTCATCCAGCACAATATAGTCAATCTTATTCTCTGCGGCAAAGTCAATGTAGTACTTATAGGTATCCATATTAATGCCGGCCTTAAAGTCGACATTCCAGATTCCCCAGTCGTTCCACCAGTCCCAGGCGACTTTTCCTGATTTTACCCACGAATAATCGCCAATCCGATTCGGAGAAGCCAACGCATAAACCAGATTATTCATCGGCATCTGCGTATCATCACCCGTAATCGCCATGATTCGCCAAGGGAAAGAACGCGTACCCTGGCAACGGGCGATATAATCGGTTCGCTTCGTTACATACTTCATGGCTCGTGAAGCATGTACGCCAAACTCTTCCGGATATTCAGCAAAGTCGGCTTTTAAGGCCTGGGCTTTCGGATCAGCTACGACAAACATACCCGGATAATTCTCCAAATCCGACTCTAAAATCGTCACCTTAATACCATCACCACAATCGGCAGTCACCGGCAAGAAGGCGATTTTACTGTTATCCGCCTCACTGATCTTGCTTACTGCATAAATATTCTGAAAAGCCATGGCATACGGATCTTTATCAGATGTCGTAAAAGGAAGATAAACAACGTCATCTTCTGCCCAGTTGAAGTCAGCCTGTTCATTGCGGACAATGATATCTTCCTTCATATTCGTTTCCCACCGATAGGCTACACCATCATTATACACCCGAAATACCAGAGCATAATCACCTTTAAAGGTCAATATGCTCTTGAAAAGCCTTCTGTTTTACTTTCTTTACTACAGGCGATTGCCCCAAAACTTTGTTACTCAGTTCCAACGCAATCTGATTCTGTTTCATCAATGTTTTCCCATGATACACGACATCATACGAAATATTCTCTTCCACTACGAGCTTCATCTGAATCGCTTTATCAGGCGATGAGACTAAATACTCCTTAGCACTCAATACATTTCCAAGGGATAAAACCAACAAGGAAATCAGGGTTAACAAGCTTCTATGTACCATAATCTTATTATTTTATTCCGTTATTCATATTCATCTTTTATCTGTACCGTAGTCTGTCCTTTGCTTTCCAACAAAATCCAGCCATCTACCACTGAAGGATTCTCTACTTTCTTGCCATTCAGCCAATAGCTTGAAGTTTGCAGGAAGGGCAAACGGAATTTAACCGTCCAGGAAGCATCCAATCCGCTTACCTGATAGGTCACACCTGAGTCGGAAGACTGAACAGCCATATCAAACCGGGAATCACCTATCCGTTGATTAGTCAAAGAGAAATGATCCCAGCCAGTCGGGCACTGAGGCTGTAACAACAATTCTTTCTCCGGAGCATTCGGTTTGATACCAAATACATATTGTATTAAAGGAACAGCAATACCATAAATAGTCCATTCCTGACAGAAACAACCATAATCCGGCATCATTTCGGAAATCGAACCCGGCATTACCCGATTAAAAGTATTGGCAATCTGATTGACATGCACCAATGCCCGGTCAATTCTATTATATCTTGCCTCGGCAACCGCCTGAACACCGGTTGAAATCGTCATATTATGTTCTTTGTTAACCGCCGAAAGATATGGTCCCCACTGACTGGTCATATCATTCTTCTCCATTCTTTCCAAAGCCTTAATAGCCTGTCCTTCCGGAGCAATACCGGTTTCGAGCGGCGTATTGATCACCCAATTCCTATTGGTCGACCAGCCATGTTCATAATCGGGAGCAAAAGAAGCGAAATAAGTCTTCAAATCTTCATAGAACTTTTTCGTCTCCGGATTCTGATTAAACTGCTCAATGGCCCCGTCTACAACCTGAAGAGCCTCTTTGGCCGTTCCATAAAAGTCACAATACAACGACGTCCGTTCATCCCAAAAGGCTGTATTGATTTTCGCCTTCAGCTGATCTGCCAAGTGCTGATACTCTTTCTGCAAGGAACTATCATCAAAGATCTCGGCCATCTTCGAACCGACTTCCAAAGCCTGCTGGGTATAGACTGCCACATCTATCAGTTCCGCGTTCAGGCCTTTTATTTCGGTTATTCCATATCCTTCGGGGAAAAGGTTCTTGTTGGTGTCTTTTTCCACCATCAACCAGTTCAAGCCCTGCTTGACAAAGGGATAAAATTCAGCCAGGAAATCCCGATCGCCCGTCCACAAATACGTATCCCAGACGGCGGTAATAAAATGAGCCGTTTCCTGTGTATTCCCCGGATTGACAATTGCTCCGGAAGGAACGATTTCATGAATTACCCGACCATTGCCATTACATTTCTCGGAATACTTCTTCAACAAACGCAATGTAGATTTGGTATTCTCAAAATCACCCGTAGCAAGAAGCCCTTGCAACGCATAAGAGTTATCTGTTCCAAACCACCAGATATAATGAGCAAAACCGGCACCGAAACCTTTTCCGATAGCAGGCACATCCAATAACAACCATTCAGTATTGAAACGTACCCAGTTATAGACGGTTTCCAACTTCTTATCAGGCAAAGTCAGACAAGATCTGTTGGAGATATCCGCATAATGCTTTTCTTTATCGGCCAACAAACGAACCGCATTCGTCCGTAAAGTCTGGTTGGCAGCTTCGGCTTCTTCCAAAGACTGATCTGAACCGGAGATATAATAGGATTGAGTCGCCTGCTGAGAAGCCGGCACCTGCAACGTATTCTCTATCCGAAATATAGGATTATATGCCATATTACTGTCTTCTACGCGCGAAGCCTGAGCCGTTTCCAAGTTAGGCACTGTTGTCTGGTTCGGATTCAGAAACTCTTTATTATCAGACTTTGTGCCTGAATACTGACTATTTTCAGCATCCGTTGATACCACGACAAACCAGTCATTTCGTAAATCACGTGCAACAACTTGTCCTTTTTCCTGGTCAACCCACAACGAATCAGGAGCATTCTGCAAACCAGCCTGTTCAGAGAAGAAGCCAGCCCGCAAATCTACTTTCCCAGAAAAAGTCAATTGCAAGTTCAAAGCCTCCGAGCCTTTATTTACGATATCATACTTTACCTGCAAACTGCGCTCTTTTTCCGGAACAAATAAAGTACAGACGACATCTGCCTGTAAGCTATCCAGCACATACACCCACTGGACCTGATGAGGAAATGTCGTAAAACGGGAAGCTTTAAGGTGATCCAAACGAATGTTTTTCTCGGGTACGGCAACTGCCAGTTCAAACTGATCCAACAACTTGATTGGTTGAGTCCAAACGCCACCCATTTCCCCCTTCACATGATCACCCATAGGCGGAAAACTACCATCCTGAAATCCGACACAATACATTCGGTTTCCGGCAGTCACATACGGCTTGGCCAAATCACCTACATTCGATTCTCTAAACCAAGAAACCGAACTTTCCTTTTCCTGCTCACATCCCAACAAGAATGCAGCACCCACTAATAAGCATGCAATATTTTTCACGGCTATATACGAATAAAACTCTGTATTTTCAGATGCTAAAAATACAGAGTTTTATCTTATAACAGCCTTTTTAAAGGAATAAATTTATCATTCACTCTATTATTCAAGGAATTTATCTCTTTCGTCCTTAATTTCTATTTGATTCACATATGTGAATTAATCAATTCATTAATATGATTTAATTAATTCACCAATATGAATTGATTACATCACATTGGTGAATTAAATAATATATAATTGTTTTTTCAAGAGTCATATACTAGATTTGCAAGAGTTTCTCTTTGTTTTCTCCTAGAGCATCTTGCCTGATTTTCCTCTCCAATAAAGACAAATCCTAATTCCACAGGCCATTTCCTTTAATCAAGGTAATATATCCCCATCGGCTTTGTTCTGTGGATCGTAAACGGCCACGCCCACCATCGAATCGGCACAACCATAATACAAATACCATTTTCCTTTAAAGAATACCAGGCCTTCGATAAAGACCGTTCCATCCACATACTGACCACTCTTTTCAAAGTCGGCCATAGGTCGGAAGAACGGGACATCCAATCGTCCGATCGCCTGATAAGGATGCTGAAGATCGAACAAGACTTGACCGGCACTGTACGTACCAGCATTAAAGCGGGGATCTCGTTTTTCGTTGGTTTCGTTCTTTCCATTATACAACAAAAGAATACCATCTTCCGTAATTACTGCTGGAGGGCCACATTCGGTCAAAGCGCTGTCAAAGTATTTCTCCCGAGGATAAATAAGTCCGAGCAACTCGTTTTGATCATCCAACACCGGCTCCCAATTGATCAAGTCATCGGATGTAGCAGCAGCCACCATGTGTTCTCCCCAATACATCAGATATTTTCCATTTACCTTCGCGATCGTTTGCTTACCATCCACCAGCTTTGTTACAATCGAACCGGACTTGCAAGCCATATCTTTGAAACGACCGTTATAAGCTTTGGCAAAAGCAGGCCCATGCTTTTCCCACGTAAGCAAATCTCTGGAAGTTGCAACCGACAAACGGGGAACTTCTCGATTCCAAGCGGTGTATAACATGACATAAAGTCCATCTTCCGTCATGGCTACACGCGGATCTTCACAACCGCCCGGCCATTCAAATTCTTTGGCATTATCCTCTGCCGGATACATCACCGGTTTATCACGCCGGACCATCGTAATACCATCTGTACTCTCAGCCAAACCAATCCGGGAAGTACGCATACCAATACCTTTAGCGGAATTATCTTCTGCCCGATACAACACACAGATCATATCACCCTTTAAGGTGGCTGCCGGATTAAAGGTATCACTTTCTTCCCAACCGACAGGTTCTTTCCGCATCGGACAGTTGAATTTACTTTCCGGCCGAGGCTGAATAATCGGATTCACTCCTTCCGGCCTTACAAAACCACCCAATGCCCATTCAGGAAGGACATTCGTTTTAGCAGATTGCTCTGCCGTCTGGTTTGCCTCTGACTTTTTCCCTGAACAAGAGAAAAAAGCTGCAGCCAAACAAACCAAAGCCATTACATGTAATTGTTTCATGCCTGTATATTTTTAGTATAACACATATTTTAACATCGCTACAGAACAAAACTATCAGACTCTACATTCCAACCTTTTACAACTAATATAGGCTTATGAGGCATACGAGCATTTGCTGTTTCTATAACAATCGTTTTACTTTCACCTGGTAAAAGAGAGAAGAAGTTATCCGTATAAAAACTTGGTCGCACAGGCTTTTTATTTTGATCCAATAACTGAAGTTGGACAAAAAATGCTAGTACTGAAGAAGAATTCTCTATTTTCATCTTAATAAAATGACAATTCTTTTCTTCAAAAGTTTCATAACTAGTTTTTAGCCGTATAGGCTTTAACTTCATGAGGTTTTCAAAACCAGAAGTAGCTGGGCCTGTTAAAGTTTTATGACCTTCGTATTTATCATTAGAACGCCAATAGAAAGAACTTGTAATCTCTTTTCCTTTTTCATTATACAAATGTAATTTTATAAAATGAACTTGGGTAATATTTTCTGGGAAATTAATAATAAACACATCATTGACAACACCATCCTCAGGAATATCAATAATCTGACTTTTATTCCAAACCTTTTTACTATTAAAATCATAAACCTCTGCACTAACTTTATAATTATTGAAAGCCTGATAATAATCATTATAAACAGAAATCGTATTTTTAAGATAATCAAACTGAACATGTAATGGCTCCAATGCATTTTGTGTATGATAAAGAGACGCTGTAGGTTCCAACGAATAATCCCACATACGAGCACAAACTTGAGGCACTGGACAATTATGGTACCAAAACAATAAACCAGAAGTAAAACGATCTCCGTATCCATATTTATTATAGTTCCATGTTTCCCAAATTGATTTAGCATTCATAGCTCCAACGGCTTGCCCTTTCATAACAAATTCATCAATAGAAGAAGACATGCCATACTGATTAGTTAAATCAGTATACTTAGTCGTCATTAAATGAAATCCCCCACCATCATGATAATCCCATATTTCCTTATTAATTGGCCAAAGATCTTTTTCATCCATTATCTCACGAAGAGTTTCCACTGTAGGAATAGTCGGTGAACCATATTCTGGATTGAATCCATCTATACGGCTACCACGGTCTGAAGCAGTATTTTCGTAATGTTGCATAGGATTTACTTGTTTGTATGGACTACCATCATGAACTCCATCACATTCAGATTGCATTTGATAACCACGTGTGCCATCCAAACTATTTATTAATTCCTTTGTTCCACTCACTTCTGTGCTTTCGTTTGAGGCAACATAATAAGCTAATGAAGGATGATTACGCAATCTTTTGACAGTTGCTTCTACATTACTTAAGTAAAGATCCTTATCATGAGGGTGTTTAGTATCACCTGTCATCCAAAATTCCTGCCATACCAACAAACCCATTTCATCACAAAGCTGAAAAAAATAGTCCGATTCAGCAATACCACCACCCCAAAGACGAAGAAGATTCACACCTGATTGTTTTGTATACCGTAATTCTGCATAGGTCCGTTCATCTGAAGTCCGAAGCATTGCTTCTGGAATCCAATTAGTACCACGAATAAAAATTTTTTTCCCGTTTATATAAAACTGACGAGACTTATCAGGTGTATTTTGGTCAGATGTTATTTCTCGTATTCCAAAACGAGTTTTAATTTCATCAGAGACTATTCCATTGACACTTACAGATAGTTTTAGTTCATATAACTCAGGTTTACCTTTAAATAAAGGCCACCACAAACGAGGTTTTCTAATAATAAGTTGTGGAAATTCATCTGGGGTAAAATGAATTTCCTTAATTTCTCCCCTAAACAATTCAACTTCTTTACTAAAAAGTATATTTTCACCAAGAATTTCCCCACTAAGTATACATTTAACATTTTGTTCTGTTGGATTAATCACTTCTACACTAACTGTTTCTTTTGCCACATCATATCCTGGTTTAAGCAATTCTGATTTCACAAATGGATATCTAAGAACCGCTTTATCTGTTGCATAAAGAGAAATATTCCGCCAAATGCCTGTATTACGGTCTCGAATTCCATCATTGAACGAAAAATCCCAGCCTACACTCATTAGCATAGTTGTATTGAGCCCAATATTTCCATCTCCTCCATTATGAAACTCTCCTACAGCTCCCCATTGTTTAGGTTTAGTCATCCCTGGAATATCGACCGGATAAACTTTTATAGCTAAAGCATTTTTTTCTCCAATCCGAGCAAAATCCGTAATATTAATATAATCAGGCTTAAACATACCAGACATATTACTTAAAAGATAACCATTTACCCAAATTTCTGCCCGATAATTAATGCCATCCACTTGCAGCCAGATAATTTTACCTTCATAATTTTTAGGAATATCAAATTCAGTCCTAAACCAATAAGTATAGAAGTCTCTTCCGACCTTAGAAAGATCTGGTATAATATTTTTTTCTAATTTATTATTTAGCCCATAATAAGGTTCCGGATATATATCATTATACACTAAAGAATTCAACACTGTACCTGGAATGATAGCAGAAAGCCATGTATTAGTTTGATAACCTGGTTGTGATATTTTTTCTGCAGAATCCTTTATTTTATTAGCTCTGTACATCTGCCAAAAAAATTCACCATTATGTACAGCCTTAGAATCCAAATAAATCTTATCAGACTCTCGATAATAATTAGGAGTTTGTGCCTGCAAAAAACAGACACTAGTAAATAATAGAATGATTTCAATTAAAATATATCTCATAAATGATAAACATATAAAAATAAATAACGAACCTGTCTGGCAAAAACATTAAAACATATTTGATTAGCTTCTATACCAGATATGCTTATTATAATAAACTCTTAGGAAGATATTCCAGTAAGTACACTGGATATATCTACCCTAAGGAGTTTAATTCATGATAAAACTTTTCAACTTTACAATAAAAACAAAATTCTATTCAACAACTACTTCTCTAATAGTACTATAATTAACCTCTCCTTCCGTCTTTGCCCCAATACGAAGGTAGATCTTGTTTCCATTTGCTTGAATTTTATAGTGATTACTTTGGTACACTTCATCATTCTCTAAATCAAATATAATACTACCTTCAGTTTCTGAAACAGTTTGTTTTCCTGCATAGTTAGCATTACTGTTATCTACCCCAGGTGCAAAATTCCAATAGCCATATACTTCAGAAACTACAAATGAAGGATCAGATGGAATTACTTTATAATTAATAGTAACTATTTTTCCCGTTACTTGTGTACTTGCAGTGATTCGAGCATATGGTGTAGCTGAAACATTGAAAGTTGTTTGCCCTTTTACTGTTACAAAATCTTCACAAGGAGCAACAAACGGACCATTAACAACAATTTTATAGTCACAATTAAACAATTTAGAGTTTTCATATGAGCCATCCATTTTTGCATAGAAGTCAACAGATTGTGTTGCTCCTGTATTCTGTTCAAACATATTGATAATAACACCTGTTGAACCTTGCACTGGCAAAGGGATCGGTTCATTTGTTTCAGTATCAATAATTTGTCCTTTAATACCCCCATTAGGAGATTCATAGTTATCCAAATCGCTCAGACAACCAGTTAAGCAGAAAGAGCAAATGGCTATAAATAATAGATTTATCTTTTTCATATTCAATTGCTATTTTATAATTAATTAGTATACCCAGGGTTTTGAACAAGATTCGGATTAGAATTCATATCATCCTGATTAATTTTAGTATAGTAATTTTTTTCAAGGAAAATACGAACCTGTTTAGGAGAGTTATATCCTCTTTCAAAAATATATTTATTGTCACGAATATCAAACCAAGGGTAAAGAGCCGTTCCTCTAAAGCCATTTAGACCTCCTTGCGCAACATCCAAGTGAGCAATTCTCCATCGTTTCATATCCCAATAACGATGCCCTTCAAATGCAAGTTCTACCCGACGTTCATGACGTATTTTCTCCATATCTATTGTAGATAACAACACAATGCCTGCACGTTCACGAATCTTATTAACAGCATCCAATGCTTCTGATGATTTATTTAATTCCATAGCGGCTTCAGCTAAATTGAGATAAATTTCTCCTAAACGAAAAACAGGCCATGGAGTTTCTGATTTTCCCATATTCATATCAGTCAATGTTTCATCAAAGAATTTTTTTTGATAGAAACCTGTTTTGGAAGCATCGCCAGCATCTGCCCCTCCATCTTTTCCAGACGTATTATAGGTTACACCATTAATTACTACTGAATTGTTTCCATCAGGCTGTGCTGCAGCTTGATAACGTTCATTATCAGAAGCAATAATGCCTCTAACCCATTCTACTTTTGTACTTTGACACGGAGAACCTGGTAAATAAATAGATGCATATAAACGTGGATCTTTCCCTGAAAATAATTCATATGGATCATCAAAACGGCGAGGTTGTCCGTTTTCATCTTCCAATACTAATGAACCTTCTGATCCATCAATATATTCGTAAGCTTCCACCATTTCCAATGTTGGAGCTATTCCACAACCCCAACCTCCTCCTCGGTAAGAGAAAGGAGCATTCCGCTTATCCCAGTCGTGTCCCTTACCTCCAGCAACATTATACTGTTTCTGAAAAATATATTCTCCATTATCTCCATTCCCTTTCAAAAACATATCACAAAAATTTTGTGCTTTATCATCGGGCTTATTATTATATAAAGCATATCGATTAGATTCGATAATTGTTTTTGAAGCATCATATGACACCTGAAAAAAACGATCTGCTTCAGAACTTGGAATTCCTACTAAACCATCTAATTGAACTTCTCCGTAACGAGCGATTGAGCCTCCATATAATGCAGCGCGTGAACACAATGCCAACGCTACATATTTATTTGCACGATATTTAGCGTCATTATCCCTTGTTTCCGGCAGGTCTACTGCTGCTGCTTGACATTCTTTTATAATAAAGTCATAAACCTCAACTTCTTTATTACGAGGTACCATTAAGGTCTCCAAGTTATTAGGATCATACATTTGAGGTTCACTTATAATGGGAACTCCTCCATATCGTTTCACCAAAGTAAAATAATGCATAGCACGAATGAAGCGACATTCAGCCAATAATAATTTCTTTTCGTCTTCCGACAATGAAGTAGCCTCATTCAATTGACTAATAAAATCGTTACAATTTCGAATATTCTTATAGCGATCAGAAAATTTTTGTTCAAATAAGTCATCCTCATATGTATAAGTTGCATTTCCATTATCCCAGCATGGAGTTTTTTGGAAAGAAGCTTGAGCCTCATCCGACATAGAAGATGGATTTTGCAATCGCCAAGCGTCTTTAAACCAATAATTAAATTCTTCCAACACCATTCCATCATATAAATTTACCATGACAGCATTTATCAGTTTAGGATCTTCCCATACTTGTTCAGGAGTTATAATGTTGAACGATTCTTTTTCTAAATAATCGGAACATGCGCCAAAACTTAATAATAAGGCTCCATATCCGATACTTTTTATGATACTCGCATTCATTGTTTAATCTTTTTAAAAAGTTAAATTAACACCAAAGTTAAATGTTCTCATTTGCGGATAATAACGAAATGCATTGTTATCGTTTTCCGGATCCATATATTTCATAATACCATCTCTATTAGAGAAAGTTGCTGTATTAAAACTATTTACATATACTCTCAAATTTTCAATACCTACCTTTTGCATTAATTCTTTTGGCAATGTATACCCTATTTCTATCGTTTTCAAACGCAAATAATTAGCTTTTTTTCTTGTCCAAGTATTATTTGACGTATTTGCTTCAAAACCAGTAGGACGCAGTGCCGGCATATATCCTGGAATCCATTCGCTATAAGGCTCCGAAGGATCTTCACGATGCCAACGATCTAACCAAATTGTGGAGCCATTACCTAATCCTTGCTGGATAAATGGAGACATAAAGTCGCCTGTCATAAATACTTCATGCCCCGCAGCTCCTTGGAAAAAGACTGTCACGTCGAAACCTTTATAAGCTCCGTATAAATTCAAACCATAATACATACGCGGAGTACTGCCATGTCCAATTGGTTGATCATCTTTACTATCAATAATACCATCCCCATTCCAATCCTCATATTTCAGATCTCCAGGCATTAACGATTTGTTACCATTTCCATCTTGAATCGGAGAGTTTAAGATTTCTTCATAACTTTCAAATTGCCCGATGCAAACTTTTCCCCATTGTATATCTTTGTAGCGATCATTACTATTATTTCGCCAATTGTCGTACATATTAGCTGATGCTGCACGTTCTACATGACGATTATAATTGCGAGTCGTAGAAAAATTAGCCTTTATATCATAAGTAAAATCTCCAACAGTATTTTGATGGCCTAATACAATTTCAAACCCTTGTGTTTTATCAGAATTCAGATTTTCTTCGGGAAGAGCCTGGCCAAATGTTGTTGGTAAAGTTAAAACTCGAGTTGCTAAAAGCCCATCACGTTTACGAACAAAGTAATCAAACTCGGCATTGACCAATCCCGACAAAATAGAAGCCTCAAAGCCTATATTTGCAGTTGATGATTCATACCAGGTAAGGTTGGTATTGGGCATTCCTTTATCTAAAGCTCCATTCGTAAGTCCTCCTGAACCGAGCACATAATTACCCGATGGATAAGTGTAACCTGATAAATATTGATACGCAGCAAAATCGCCTTCATCTCCAACTTTCCCATAGGATCCTCTTATTTTGAAATTATCAACCATCGGTAAGGCCTCTTTGAAGAAATCTTCTTCTGACATTCTCCAACCTAAAGAAAAAGCAGGGAAAAATCCCCAGCGTTTATCTGGATCAAATTTATAAGAGCCATCATAGCGGAAACTTACTTCTGCTAAATATTTATTATCGTATGCATAATTTAAACGCCCAACCAAACCTGCATGAGCAGAAACAGCTGCTGATCCATTATTGTTAATATTAGTTTTATCCCCAGCACCAATTTGATCAATCGCTCCAATTGTGAATTGGCGGTATGCTTCTACCCAATCAGTCCGATCATTATAAAATTCCCACAAAACTAACGCACCAACATCATGTTTACCAAACGTATTTTTGTAATTCAGAGAAATCTGACCATTAGGCTTAAAATAATTATCAGACCGTGTAGTTAATTCAGAAATTGTATGGCTCCCAGAAATGTTATATGCGTCATTAGCTGCATCATATGTATATTCATTATATTCCTTATACCACTTACGACTATATTTATTGTTATAATCGTATGAAAATAATGCTTTAGCCGACAAACCTTTTACCCAAGGAATCGCCCAATTTAATATAATTGAGCCATTAAATTCACGACGATCTCTTCTGTCATATCCTACATTATCTATATCTGATAAATGAACAGGATTTCCTTTATCTCCAGGATTAGACCAATAATTAGTATTATCATTAGCAAAAATAGGGAATGTTGGTCTCGCCATCTGTATACTTCGAGCGATAGATTCTGTCTCATAAAATTTATTTCGAGAATCTAAACGTCCACTTAATTGTAAGTCAATAGTAAATCCTTTAACGATTTCAGCACTAATATTTGAACGAACATTGTATCTTTTATAATCATAATCTTTCGACTTATAAATGCCCTCTTGGTCCGTCATACCTAGAGAAAAGTAATATTTTACTTTTTCTGAACCTCCCGAAACACTTAAGTTATGATAAGTAGCAGGGGCTATATTACGAATAACTTCATCATACCAATCTGTAACACCCAGACCTTGACGATATTGTTCCAATGCTTCTGATGAATAAGGAGCTGCTACGCCAATATTTTGTTGAGCTTCATTGTATAATGAAGCATATTCATATCCATTGAAGAATTCAGGATAACGCGTAATATTTTGAATACCGACATAACCGTTATAAGACACCTCAGGTTTACCTGTTGTTCCCTTCTTTGTAGTTACTAAAATTACACCATTCGCTCCTTTGAATCCATAAACTGCAGCAGAAGCGTCTTTCAAAATACTAATCGATTCTATATCATTCGCATCTATTTGTTTAAAATCACGCTCTACTCCATCAACAATAACTAAAGCATTACCAAATCCACGAATATCGATACTGGCGTCATCATCACCAGGGGCTCCACTTCGTTGAACGGCTCTTAAACCTGGTAATTTTCCTGCAAGGGCATTACTAACATTTGGAGTTTTAACGGTCGTAATTTCTTTCGCCTGCAAAGAAGCCACAGATCCTGTGATTGAAGCTCTTTTTTGTACTCCATACCCAACAACTACCAACTCATCCAATGCTTCAGAATCCTCTTTCAAAACGATAGATAAACTCGTTTGATTGCCAACCTTTATTTCTTGATCGGCAAAACCGATATAAGAAACTACCAACGTGGCATTTTTATCTACTTCCAACGAAAAATTACCATTCATATCCGTGATAGTTCCACTATTTGTTCCCTTCACCAAAATATTGGCTCCGATAATCGGCATTCCTGAAGAGTCTACGATAGTTCCAGTAACTGTATTCTTTTTCTGTTGCGTAATGGCTACAACGGGAGCCACTTCAGCCATTTTCTTACGCTTTGAGAGAAGAATTTGTCGGTCGTTGATAGTATAGGTAACATCCGTATTCTTGAATAACTGTTCCAAGATACTTTCTACCCGCTGATCTTTCAGGTTAACGGAAACCTTTCTATTCACATCAATTGTTTCATCCAAATAGAAAATGATGAATTCACTATGTTGTTCGATATAATCAAATACTTCCTTGACAGATTGATCTTGAACAGAGATCGAGAAGGTCGTTACTTGAGAATAACTTTCTGAGGCAAAACCAGCCTCAACTCCAAGTATTAGACATAATGTACTTAGCTTCAAGGTCCTAAATATTTTTGGTTTTAAATAGATATTCATATCTTTGTATTGATTTTACAGTTAATATTTTTATTAGCGTAATGTTTCTTCGGGCCGATCAATATGGGGGTATTGTTCGGCCTGCTTTTTTGGTATTAGATTGTTCTTATATCATAGGCACTTCAATTTATAGGTTCATACTGAATAATTATTTGTTCATGATCATGTTCTACTTTAATTGGAGCCGCTTTGGATAAATTTTTCAAAACATCATCTACGCGTTCTGTCAAATCCAATTTACCACTACATTTCAAAGCCTCGACTTCTTTATCACAGACTATGGATACAGCATAATAACGAGACAGCCGCTTGAAAAGGACAGATAATTCCTGTCCGGAAAATTGATAATATCCGTTTTTCCAAGAAATATAATCTGCAGCATCTACCTCTTTTATGGAAGTTTTTCCGGTTTGCGTATCATACTCATATAATTCGTTAGGGACCAACTCCTCTGCAGCATGCTCTTGAGTCTGCACCTCCACCTTTCCATTTACCAGAACAACCTGTTGCTGGTTATCTTCCGGATAAGCACAGACATTGAAACTGGTTCCTAATACTTGAACAGACATTTGTTCAGTCTTTACACAAAATGGTTTGTCCGGATTCCGTGTCACCTCCAGATAAACTTCTCCATCCACATAGATTTCTCTCTTATTTCCCTGGAAAATATTCGGATATATAACTTTAGTGGAAGAGTTCACCCATAATTTCGTTCCATCAGATAAGGTTAAAAAAGAACGTTTCCCTGCAGGAACAATTAATTTATTCAACTGAACTTCATTTTCACCCGTATTATGACCTGATTGTGTCCGCACACTTTCTGAATTGACACGCACTTCGCCTTTCTCGTCATAAGAAATCTTACTTTTCTCCTCTGAAATCAATACCCGCTCTTTATCCGACAATACTAATTGTACATCATCTTGCCCATTATTTACATGTAAATTAGCGACAATCGCTTGATAATCTATTTCTTTCTCCGGTAATAAATAAGGTATTGCCAAGGCTAGAACGAGAATAGCCGCAACGGCTGCCACCACACCATACCGGAATAACACGAATCGTTTCTTCTGCTGATTTTCCCGTTGAATCTTATCCCAAAGATCCGATACTTCCGATGCCGGAAGAAGTGGACGACTTACATCTTGCCGGAAACGGTTCATGAGTATACGAGCCATCCGTATTTCTTTTGCCAATGACAAATCTGTCCGTTCCAAATCCAACCAAAAAAGACGTGTTTCTTCCGTTGGATGCAATTCGGAATGGATGAAGAAGTCATCATTTAACAATTGTTCTGCGGTATATCCGGTATAGTCCTTATTCATTTTTTTATCCTGCTTTGCCTATAAGAGTAGGACATCGGATTTTTATACTCAGCAAAAAAGAGACTTTTTTTCAAAAATCAATAAAAAATTTTTCCGGATAAATAAAGCATAAAAATAAGAACAAATCTCCGCACACTTCGCGTATTTTTTTCAGGGAACGCTGAATCAAATTTTGGGCTGACTGATAATTCAAATCCATCAATCGGCATATATCTTCCATGGATAATTCTTGAATAAAACGATAATACATGATTTCTTTCTGACGAGGTGTTAGTACTGAAAGCATCTTTTGTACCTGATGAGTTTCATTATGCAATGATTCGTCTTCAATAAATTGGTCTTCCACACTCATTTCAGAAAGGAAAGGAATTTCTTCTTCAATAGAATCATACTTCTGGCTACGCAATAAACTTCTACAAATATTATGCTTCAAGGAAACCAATAAGTAGGTTTTAATTTGACAGGATATCTCTAAATGGCTCCGATTGGCATACAGATAGACAAATAGATCCTGAATACAGTCTTTCACTAGCTCTGCATCCGAAGTAAAACACAGTCCATATTGATACAAATCCTGTATATACAATTGATAAATAGCTGCATATGCATTATCATCACCCGCTATAAACTGTCTCCATATCTCTATAGGTTCCACCATATTTCCTATACACCAAGAATATTATTTATAGAAGCAACAAATTATATTACCCATTACAACAAATACGCATCCTTTCTACAAAAATAGAAATATTATATAAAAAAAACAACCCCCAAACTCTTCATTAAATAGTATAGAATTCTTAGAAGTATATTATAAATTATTTAAGTTACAAATGTGAATTAAATAATTTACCTATATGAATTAATTAAATCACTATTATGAATTGATTAATTCACATTGATGAATTAATTAGTTTGTCAAAAATAAATAAAGAAAAGACAGGACTATAACAGTAAAAACAAAAAAGTCATGCCTTATTTCCTTCTGCGTTTTGGAAGGGATAAAGCATGACTTTCACTTGTTTATCAATAATTTATTCTGTTTCGTCCGGCAAATAGAATTCAAAATCGGCATCATGATCGCAGGTCAGTGTGCCGTCTTTGAAAACTAATTGGGCTACTTGGATAGACGAACGGCGCAAGTCGTAGGGAACAACCCCGTTTTCGCCCAACGGAGCTTCGTTGTGACTTTTGCGTCCCGGATGTGTGAAATAGAAGATATAAGCCCGATGGTTCGTTACAACGACATCGGCATGTGCACCGCTGGGTCTATCTTCCGGCCGCGAACTGGCTTCCCCTAAAATCAGCCCTTGTTTTTCCCATTTATCCAAGTCCTTGGAACGGTAGATACGAAGTCCTTTCCATTCATCGGTCAGCATCCAGAAATATCCGCGAAACCGAAATACATTCGGACCTTCGTGTGCATCTCCGTCAATGACAACCTTCGAGGCCGACCAGTCATGCAGGTTCTTGCTTTCTGCCATCAAGGTATGAGAACCAGCCGCCTCATCTTTATACCACATACGCCAACGGCCATCCGGCTTCTGATAAACCGTAGCATCGATCACGGAATTAGACGAAAGCTTCAACGGGCCTTCACACTTCCAGTTCCATAAATTACGACTGGTGTAGTGCACAATCTGTTTATCGCCGCCCCAATGACTGCGAACGCCGCGGATGTAAGCCACAAACATGTGGTATTCGCCATCCCGATAAACCACTTCAGGAGCCCAGAATGTATTATGACCGTCTTCGAATTCCAAGTCTAATGTTCCCCTGTACACCCAGGTTTGTCCGTGGTCTGTCGATTCAGCCACACCGATTTTCGTACCATAGCAATAGGCCACGTCCGGCGCATCCAGGTTTGCACGGCGCTGTGTATATAACATCCACCAGCTTTTGGCTTCCTTATTCCAGACAACTACCGGATCAGCCGCGCCATCGGTTACTGGATCCCGGTACAACGGAGCCGGAGCTTTATGAATCACATCCTGTGCATGAACCGGCCACCCCATAAGAAAAGACAATCCGATGCACAAACAAATACGCAATAAAGTAAAATGTTTCATTTTCATTGTTTATTAAAGATCCTAATTAATTGAACAGGGTTATTTCTAAAACTCCCGAATTCCGATTTGAAAGCCCACGGCTTTTGAAAACGAAACTCGGGAGTTTTATAAGCGAAAGAAAGAACACAATTCAATATTCTTCCCTATATTTACTCTCTTCTTTATCTTCCAATATACTTAAATAACTCTTGTAGCGGGATTCACTGATATAATGTTCCTCTACAGCCCGTAACACGGCACAGCCCGGTTCATGCCGATGCGTGCAGTTTCCAAACTTGCACCCGGCAGAAACTTTGAATATTTCAGGGAAATAATGAGAAATCTCCGCGTCTTCCATATCAATCGTTCCAAAGCCCTTGATGCCCGGCGTATCGATCAGATAGCCGCCTTCGGGCAAAGCCACCATCTCCGAAAAAGTCGTTGTATGCATTCCTTTGTTATGATACTCAGAAATATCACCGGTACGCAGACTCACACCCGGAATCAGTTTATTGATAATCGTCGATTTTCCCACACCCGAATGCCCCGATAAGACTGTTATCTTATCTTTCAAATCAGCTCTTAAGTCATCCAATCCTTCTTCGGTCTTGGCACACAATGTCGTACACGGATAACCGATAGACGTATACAAATGAATTAAGCCCTGCATATATTCCTTATCTTCCGCCTTATACCGGTCAATCTTATTGAAGACCAGCTTAACAGGAACCCGATAAGCTTCGGCCGTAGCCAGAAAACGATCAATAAAAACAGTTGTGGTAATCGGGTAATTGACTGTCACAATCAGCATCGCCTGATCTACATTAGCGGCAATAATATGCGCCTGCTTAGACAAGTTTGACGCCCGGCGAATGATATAATTCTTCCGTTCCTCAATCTGACAGATAAAAGCCGTTCCTTCGCGGTTTTCTTCTATTTCAACCCGGTCGCCAACAGCCACCGGATTGGTCGTCCGAATACCTTTCAAACGGAAATTACCTTTGATCTTGCTTTCAACGCATCTTCCGTCTTCCGTAAAAACGGTATACCAACTACCCGTATTTTTAATTACCAGACCTTTCATTAAACCGTCATTATTTCTTTTTCTTTGGCAGCATACAGTTCATCCACCTTCTTGATAAATTTATCATGAACCTTCTGAACTTCTGCTTCAGCATCTTTTTCTACATCTTCCGGAACACCGTCAGACTTAATACTCTTCTTCAACGCTTCGATAGCATCGCGACGGGCATTACGAACACTGATCTTCGCCGTTTCTGCCTCCTGCTTAGATTGCTTAGCCAATTGACGGCGGCGCTCTTCAGTCAACGGAGGAATTCCCAAACGGATGATTTCACCATTGTTCTCAGGTGTAATACCTACTTCAGAGTTCAAGATCGCCTTTTCAATTTCCTTGATCAGGTTCTTTTCCCACGGAGTAATTACGATCGTCTTTGCATCTGGTGTATTGATGGAAGCCACATTGCTCAACGGAGCCATGCTGCCATAATAAGGAACTCGTATTCCATCCAGAATTTTCGGATTGGCTTTACCTGCACGAATACGTGCCAACTGTTCATCCAAATAAAGGATAGCAGATTCCATCTTTTCTTCTGCTTCTTTCACAAACTTCTTTGTATCAACCATATCTGTACCAAATTTATTCGTTTTTATAATCAAGATTATTTTTATTGCTTGCATCACTCTCCGTAAATATCCAGATTTTTCTGGTAACTGAAAACCTGTTTCCTTACGAATTTTTAATTATAAACAAAGGTAATGAAAAGAATTTAAACTTTGCAAGCGGTGACTCTATTTTTGAGACCTGCTTTATTGACAAAGTAAATGCAACTCAACCACTTTTCCCAACCGCGAACATGCCAGGCCGCGAACATCAGTCATCCAATGAATGCGGATGCTTTCTGAAGTAGACAGATAAATAGGTCAAATATACGGCTCCCAGTCCGAGAATGATCAAGGCGCCGGCCTGCGATTCAATCCAATCAGACACGATACCCATAGGCACAACAAACAAAGCGCCGCCACACAAGCCCGTAATCATCAGACCCGACACTTCATTTTTGTTATCAGGAAAAGTATTTAACGCTTTCGAAATTAAAATAGAAAAGATATTGGCATTGCCGATTCCCAAAATCAACAACACAGCATACAACTGCTCGAGCGTAGAAGCAAAAGACAAGCCTATCAAAGCCAGCAACAGACCTAAGACGCTCCAGCGGAAAAAGCGTTCGGACGCTATGTATTGCAACACCACTGCCCCAATCAAGCAGCCAATCGTCCGGGAAAGGAAATACACACTGCCGGCCATACTGGCATCGGCAACCGAAAAGCCCAGCCGCTCTACAAAAATCTTAGGAGCCGTCAGGTTAATCCCCACATCTATTCCGACATGACATATAATGCCTATCCAAATCAAGCGGATCAATGGATTTCCAAGTAATCTGCCATAACTTTTTAAGGAGTCACTCTCGGAATAATCATCCAACTCTTCAATAGAGGTAAAGCCCAAGCCAATGATAGAAACCAATGTGATTAATAAAAAGATCGGATATAATTCACGCCACTCATCCATCGTGAGTGCCGCCCAACTGGCAATAAACGGGGCCAAGAAAGAAGCAATGCCCTTGATGAACTGTCCAAAAGAAAGAGAACTTGCTAAATGCCGCTCGGAAACGACATTCGATACCAGCGGATTCAACGAAACCTGCAACAAGACATTTCCTATACCTAACAAGGAGAAAGAAATCAGCATCATGACAAATTCATAACACAACAAAGGTATCAGCAAGGACACTGTTGTTATAAACAGACTCAATAATACCGTCTTGCGTCTGCCGATGTAATTCATCAAGATTCCGGCAGGTATGGAAAACAGCAAGAACCATAAAAAGACCATTGCCGGACACAAATTGGCCATTGTGTCCGACAAGGCAAAGTCTGCTTGCATATGATTGGCTGCGACTCCCACCAAATCCACAAATCCCATCACAAAGAAAGAAAGCATGACCGGGATCAGGATCAATGATGAACTTGTCTTCTTCCTTCTCATAAGAAATCAGTCTGAAAAAGTATCTTTAATTATGCACATACGTACCGATGTCTTCACCATCCATCACTTTCTTCAGATTTCCGTTCTTGTCCATATTAAAGACAATAATCGGCAAGTTATTTTCTTTACACATGGTCGTTGCGGTCAGATCCATCACTTTCAAGCCACGTGTATAGATTTCATCATAGGTAATATCCGAAAACTTCACAGCAGTCGGATCTTTCTCGGGATCAGCTGTATAAATACCATCTACACGTGTTCCCTTCAACATCACATCTGCTTCAATCTCTATACCGCGCAGCGAAGAACCTGTATCAGTCGTAAAGAATGGATTACCGGTTCCACCCGACATGATGACTACATAACCTTGTTCCAACAGTTCGATAGCCCGCCACTTGTTGTAGAATTCACCAATCGGTTCCATACGAATAGCTGTCAGCACCTTGGCCTTCACACCTAAAGCCGTCAACGCTGAGCTCAAGGCCAAACTATTGATAACCGTAGCCAGCATACCCATCTGATCACCTTTCACCCGGTCGAATCCTTTGGATGCACCACTTAAACCACGGAAAATATTTCCTCCACCTATAACGATACCAATCTGAACACCCATTTCAGCTATTTCCTTGATCTGTTCAGCATATTCGTTTAAGCGTACTTCATCAATACCATATTGTTTGCTTCCCATGAGCGATTCACCGCTCAACTTCAAAAGAATCCGTTTATACTTAGCCATAAACACATTTGATTTTATTGGTTTCCGACAAATGTACGAATATTTATTCAGTTCTGACGACTTTTCCATAGGATTCACCCACAAATGAACTCATTACTTTCAGAGCCGCCCTTTCTCTTGCCCAATCAGGTGCAAGCAGAAGACGCTATTCCTCGTGAAACAGGAACGCAAGACTGCGTCGGGTGTCAACGTAAGGTTGCGTCGGGTCTTAACACAACATTGCGTCGAGTGTTAGCGCAACGCTACGCTAATACCCGACGCAAGCCTACGTTTCTCCCTCAACTAAAGGGAACATTCTATCCGATAACTACCCGACTCTAATTTCAAAGTATCTTTGCCCTCCGATGGCTGACCATTTACACAAACAGATTCAGCCGGGAATGGCAGAGCAACGGATGCCGAAGCACCAACCGGTATTTGCACATCCAATACGAAAGAAGCCTCTTTCTTTTCCCATCTGACTTTCAACAAGCCATAAGGTGTATCCTTGGATGCCTGAACCCACGAAATATCATTCACCACCTGAGGTTTAATCCAAATATGCTTGTAACCCGGCTGGCTTTCATCAGGCATTATTCCAGCTAATGCCTGATAGAACCACGCTCCAATTCCATTATAACAATTATGAATATGGCTGCGTTCTCCATTCCAATGCTCCCAAGTAGTAGTTGCCCCGTTATCCAACATATACAAATAACCAGGATAATCCCGTTTCTTCAGCATCTGGTACATCCATTCAGCCTGACCATTCTTAACGGCCCATTCGGTTAATACCGGAATGCCGACCAAACCTGTTGCCAAATGTCCCTGGAAACGGTTAGCCGTCACTTCATACAAAGTCTTCAGGACTGTCTCCTTCAGGTTGTCCGGTGTGACTCCAGCCAACATCGGATACACCAAATCAATTTGTGTCCCGCTGGCATAAGTGTTTCCTTTCGCATCATAGAAAGTCTCCTGTATCCGTTTCGTCAGCGCATCATACTTTGCTTTATAACCACGACTATCATTTGCTTTATTCAGCAAAGAAGCAATTTTACTCATGGTCTGGTAACAAACCGCAATATAACAGTTATCTACTAAATCAACAGACAACGGATTTGTCTGATCAATACCAACCGGCGTTGCCCAATCACCCAAATACCAGTTTCTATAAGAAGTATCCGGCCACTTCTTCAACAAACCATCTACAGTATAATGAGCCACATATTCCAACCATTGCTGCATATACGGATAATAACGGTCCAATAATCTCCGGTCTCCATAATTCAGATAGGTCTGCCAAGAAGCCGTAATAATAAAACCACACCAGAACGGACCACCGCCTGCGGCATACGGATTCGGAGCTGTATGAGGCATACTTCCGTCTTCACGCATACAATCAGCCCATGCCTGCATCCAGTTCATATACAAAGGACTGAGGTTAAACATGGTCTGCACCGTAGGAGTTGAAGCATTACCATCACCTCCATAACCCAATCGTTCAATTTGCGGACAATCTACCATATATCCACCCAATGTCAGGCAGCGCAACGTATAGTGAATCATATCATGAATAGCATTCAAATCCTTATCCGAACAAGCGAAGAATGATTCCCCACTATAATTGGTATGTACTAATGAAGCCGTAATTGCCGACAAAGCCGGAGCTTCTTTCAGATTCGTCAGTTTCAGATAACGATAGGCATGATAATTGAATTTATTGGAAAAGACTTCAGCCGAATCAGCACCAGAAGCTATATAATAATCTTCGTACAAATGATCCCGGAATTTCCCTTTATCATCCAGGAAGTCACAATAACTGATCCGTATTTTCTGTCCTTTCTCTAATGGAGGAAACTGTATTTTCGTCCAGCCTGTCAGATTTGTCCCCAAATCATAAATCCAGGCTGAATCACCGGATGCTTTACAGGTGAGCGGATGTAAATGTTCTCGTATGCCATTCAGTTCAGCCATCTGAGGAGAAACCTGATGCTCAGGAATAGCCGCCAACACAGCAGTATTCCAACTGGCAGCATTCAACGTCTCCGCTCCTAAGTCAGGTAATACACAATCAGCATGTATCTCTTCTCCACCGAACTGCCAAGGCCGCCATGTACCCGTCGAGACATAACCACTCTCACGCGTTTCCCAAGTCGAATCAGTTACCAAGCTTGTTCTCCATTCACCATCCTCGAATTCTTCCAACTGAGCCCGAACAAACGGACCACCTTTCACTACGCCCGGAAGTCCATCCTGATACCAGCCTTTCCCTAACCAAAGGACTAAATCATTCTCGCCTTTCTCTAATAAATCAGTTACATCATACGTAACGATCAAAGACCGTTTATCAAATTGAGAAACAGCCGGGGCCAAAACAGCGTCTCCAACCTTCTTCCCATTCAGATAAACTTCGTGATAGCCTAATGAATTAACATGCAAGAAAGCCTTTGTCCCCTTTTGATCCCACTGAAAATGTTTCCAGAGCAAAGGCGACTGCGGTTTCCCTGAAAGCGTATCACTACCAATATAAGCCGCTTTCCAGTCTGATGGATTCAATAATCCAATGCCAAAACAAGCCGTCTCACTCCAATCCGAAGCCTTATCATCGCCATCCCAAACACGAACTTTCCAATAGACAAAACTCTTTGACGATAACTCATCACCCTGATATAAAACCCAGGCAGATTCCAGGCTTTCAACTTTACCGGAATTCCACAAATCAGCCTTCTCCTCTGTCAGTAAATCTTCATCAGTTGCTGCCAAAATCTGATAAGCCGACTGATGAACAGCATTTTCGTTTGTTTCAAGCTGCCAGCTCAAATACGGTTTCGTCTGATCAATTGCCAATGGATTAACCAGCTTCTCACATTGCAATTCCTTTACAACCAAAGACGGACGGGAAGAACAGGCTCCCAATACAGTTAAAAGGAATGCACTTACCCAATAAATAATCGAAGTCTTCATTATTAGATATTAAATTTATAAGTTCCTGAAGATAATTGTTTCGCTTCACCTTTACCGTCCAAATATAAGGTAGCAGTTGCTCCAGGAGGAATAATCACCTTATATTCAACCTTGCCCTGATTTTTTGTCCACTCCGAAACAATCAAGCCAAAGGGCGATTTATAAGAAGCTTTTACATAATCAAGATCTTCCACAAAATGAGGTTTCAATAGTATATTCTTGAATCCTGGCTGAGCTGGATCAACATTGATACCGGCCAATGCCTTATAGAACCAAGCTCCTATTTCTCCATACATAATATGATTCTGCGAATAACCGGCAGCCAAACCATTATAATCCCAATTCTCAAATAAGGTAGTTCCACCTTGCCGCAACCAGTTTCCCCAAGAAGGATAATCCTGTTGTGTTACCATCCGGTAAGCTTGCTCAACATGTCCAGTTTCCGTCAACGCATTCAAAATTGTCTTACATCCCATAATTCCAACATCCAAATGATCCCGATCTTCATGAACTCTCTTTGCCAATTGTTCTGCTACTTTCTGAATGCAATCCTCCGGAACAATTCCCCAATACAAAGGCATACTCAATTCTGTCTGATAACCATTGGCATAAATTCCCGTTTCTCTATTCAAGAATTTCTGATTTATAGTATCTTTAATTCTTTCAGCTTCCGATTTATAATGTTCATAATCTGACTTAAGCCCAAGTAATTGAGCTGTCCGACTCACAATATCAACATTTTTATAATGATAGATAGACGCTGTCAATTCTCTATTTGCTACCGACTTATAAGGTATCCAGTCGCCCAAACAAGCATCGGTAATCAAACCATCTGGAAACTTTTCCAACCAGTAATCCGTATGTTTCTTCATCGTCGAATAATTATCCTTCAAACAAGTCATATCCCCATAAAACTCATACAACGTCCAGGGAATAATTGTTACCGAACAAGTCCAATCCGCAATATCACCGCCCCAACCTCCGGAAGGAATAATGCATCTCAACCGTCCATTATCATACATATTATCCCGGTGATCGGCCATCCACTTCTCATAAAAGGTTATTCCATCAAAGCCGTACAAACCTGTCTCAATTGCTAAATGAGCATCTCCTGTCCAACCGTTTTTCTCCCGATGCGGACAATCAGTCGGATAACCGACCAAATTCGACAAATAGGAATAGTTGGTTGCCCTCCACAAACGGTTAACCAGAGAATCCGAGCATTCAAAAGAACCGCTGACCGGAACATCTGTATGAACGAAATAAGAAGTTATATTATCTTTCGTTAATTCTAATGGCTTATCCGATGATACCTCAACATATTGAAATCCTTTATAATTAAAACGCGGAGCGAATGTATCTACCTTGCCGTCTAACCAAAGAACATCTGTCGCAAATATTTCATCCACAGGATGAACGCCATATTTTAAAGGCTCCTTGACATTCTGGTAGAACTGCGTATTATTATCATCAAATATACGTTTTCTTCGGGAATCCAGTTGTTCCCCATGATGCAGTTTTACTTTTGTGCCCGACTGTCCTTGCACACGGAACTCAGTTATTCCGGACCAGTTTTGTCCAAAGTCATATAAATAAAGCGTATCACTCAATTTCTTAAGAGACACAGGTTTTCTAAATTCTGTCTTTCGGATTGGATACATTGTCTGGGAAACGATATTAGAGCATGGACAGGAAACTTCTACAGCTGGACTCCAGGAAGAGTCATCAAATGCCCATGTATTCCAACCAGGCAAGTCCTTTCTAAAATCATAATTTTCGGCAACATAAATAGCATTAAAGGTAATAGGTCCGGCCACCACCTTGAAACTACGATCAGAAGTAATTATATCCTTTGTTCCATCCGTATATTGAACATGAATATTCAAACAGAAAGAAGGTCTGTTACGCCAAGGAGCTTGATGGAAATTCCATTCCGCCACAGGCTGATGATTATACCATCCATTTCCTAAAATTACACCAACAGCATTTTCTCCTTCATGAAGCAATTGTGTAACATCATAAGTAACATACAACAACCTTTTACCATAATCTGTAAAAGCAGGATCCAGAAAATGATCACCTACTTTAGAACCATTCAATGATAATTCATACAGTCCTGCTGCAACAATATAAGCTCGAGCTGATTTTACTTTCTTTTTCAAGACAAACTCTTTCCGGAAATAAGGAGTTTCGCGCGATTCTATATCTTTTCCATCCGAAACAAAACTACCTTTCCATTGTGCCGTATTCATAAATCCCGTTTCAAAAGAAGAGATAGTCTGTTCTGATACCTGCTGATCCTGATCCCATACCGTAACACTCCAATAATAACGAGTAAAAGGTTTTAAAGCTTTCCCTTTATAAGTGGTTAGCATTTGCCCACTATTCTTCTTCTCTTGCCAGATAACACCTTTGTTTCTAGCTAATGCAGCAGAATCCGTTCCCAACGTAATTCGATATGCCAATTGTTTGGCTCCGTTTCTTTCATCCTCCAAATGCCATGAAAAACGAGGTTCAGCCCGATCAATTCCTAAAGGACGAGTCAGATGCTCACACCTCAAATCAACAGGTCTACATTTTCCGGTTTCCTTTTGAGCCAACAATGTATTACTGTACATAAAGTTACTCAGTATAACCAATAATAAGTATACTCTTTTCATATTCTATTTCTTTCTAATTAAGTCTGTACCCAATTTAATCTGAATATAACTAATTATTCAACCACATCAAAATCTTCCATCAAACCATAGTCACACATTTGATATTCCTTTCCAGGTATCTGCTGTTTGATATTTTTCCAATGCCAAGGAGAAGCAAGTCCAGGTGCAGGATTATTGTAATGCGGGCCTAATAAGTTCTTATGACTTCCGATGACTCGTACTTCAATAGTATTCTTTCCCTGCTTCAATAAGGAAGTAATATCCAGGCGATAGGGGTCAAAGGCTATGATTCCAGCCTTGACTTCATTTACATACACCTCTGCCACTGTTCCCTTCCAAGCATTTAACTGTACGGCATAAGGCCTGTTTATATCATCTATCTCATACTCTTTTGTATAAGAAACTTCCCATGAATAGAAAGGTTGCTTCTGCTCTTTCCAACTTCCCAGTGTCAGTTCCTCAACTGGCGCAGCTATACTCCACCCTTTCTTTTCCGGTACGACAGAAAAATCGCCTATCACATATACAGGTTCTATCTCGGCATAAATACTCATCGGACTTACACTCATCTCAATTGTATTGATACCCTGTTTTACCTTATCGCCTATAGCATAAACGCCAAATGAACGATCCAACCACCAAGCTCCCGGTGTAGCAGATAATGTTTCTCCATTTATTTTCACCTTAAATATCTCCGGACGTTCGGCAACCAATTTCATCGTTGAATAATCAAACTTATCCTTTACTGTAAAATAATAGGAAGTTGAAAATCCTCCCGTAGTAAAAGTATCCCGATCTAATATATTCCGCTTGTACTGAACAGATGTGTTCCATGGATTTCCATTGACAAAACCGTATTCCCGAAAAGCGGCATCGGCTGCTTGAGCAAAGTAAACATTCTTAATCGTCTTTCCTTTAATTGTCACATCGCAGAAATCTACTGTCAAAGCATTTTCCCGCAATCGTTTTACCTGCAGATCACTTATCGGAACCAATTTGGTATTACCCGCCGGCTCCGGCTCTTTTTCATAGCCATTCAAGGCTTTATGGCTACAATAAAGTAACAAACTACCGGCAGGTTCCAATTCAAAATGCACAGACAGACCTTCTTCTTTCTGTTCTACCGGGTATTCATATATTTTCCCCTGCATGGCATCCAATCTAAGAACAGATTTACCTTTCATGGAAATTGTTCCTTTAGAAATCTCATCCATGGATGAATTCACCAAGAACAATAATTCGCCGTCTGCGAATTCTCGTCTTTGATGATAAAAATTACCTCCCGAAAAAGCGAACAAGCAATCTTTATTCTCAAAATACTCCTGTATAACCTCTTTGGTTAACACGGGAACAGAAACTACTGACTGAGCCGATAGTAATTCCGATAATTTGGAATCTTCAGCACCATCCAACCGGTTGGGAGCAGAAAAACAGATTAATTTGCCACCTTTTTCCACAAACTTCTGCAACAAATCAAACGTCGGTTTATTCAAAGTTTCCATCATCGGTGGTAAAACTACTATTGAATAAGCAGCCTGACCAATAACAAACTTTCCATCCTCTACAGTTCCATAATCTTTGATAATATTCTCAGAGCCCAAATCATATTCAACCTGATTCTTTTCTAAGTCTGTTACAAAAGACTGAAAAGCCTGACCAATTTCCATTAACTTCGGACTACTCTTTGTATGTGAATAATAACTCCACAAAGTAGAATTCGGCTCTATAACTAATATTTGATTATTCTGTTTTCCTTTACTCAATGCCAATGAAAGACGACCATAATAATCATTTAATTCTTTATAAGACGACCACCAAGGAGAATGATATGTAAAGACGGGTGGATAATCATATTTTCTGGCTCCGGTCAGCGTCATGTGTGCCAAGTGTTGATTCATGAAATTCACACCTAACACATATTCCCAATCACCCAAACGCTTAAAATCCTTGAATGTTTCATCCCAACCACCACCGCCATAAGTCTCACTTAAGGTACGTGTATATCCCATTTGATTGGCAACACTTCTTAATTCTTTTACAGCTCTTACATTTCCAAACTGGGCAACCGGACTCTTTTCGTCAAATTGATTAAATAGCATATCAATTGCCGGAACCTGATGCCAGGCATACATTGCCATATTATCCGGTCCATCGTTCATATACGGCCAACCATGTTCCCAATAATGCCCCGTCCATTTCAGATTATGCTGCTCACAATACTGATGAAACGGTTTTGACCAACGGTCGATAAACAATTGCAACAATGTTTCCATATAATTATGACGGACTTCTTTCCAGTTCTCGACTTCCTCTTCCAACAAAGGCAATAAAGGTTTTAAATCATATCCCCACTTTTGTTCAAAAGTGGAAAACAGATCAGGTGTCCATCGCAAACCTCCCGATGTTTGGATATTCGGTTCATCCGAGAAGATGCCGGGAAGTGTTTTACCAAAGTCTTCTTTATCAATCTTTTCATACCCTTTCATGGTTATTTCCAAGAACTTTTCAGTCACACCTTTCACCATAACATCCACATACGAATAACCTCCATACCAGTCCGATCGACCATAATAAGTTTTCTTGTATAAGTAATATTCACCCTCTGTATTTTTATAAGAAGCAACTTTATCCGTGATATCTATCCAGCTTTCTCCTTCTCTTTTCAGACAAATAAAATAATCCGCTGTGTTCTCAGGTAAAACATTTACTTTTTCCAGAGCCAAGCCTTGTCCCTGATTATAAGATTCCGGCATTTCTTCAGGAACATGTCCTCCGGCAAAACCACTCGGATATGAATTCTCATCATAGATCCACACTTTCATATCCTTTTCCTTGGCATAATCAATGGCATGCTTATACAACGAATACCATTCATCAGACATATATTCCGTAATCAAACCGGGACGAGGATGAACAAAAAGACCACCAAAACCGGCATCCTTCAATTCCTGAATGGTCCTTTCAACTTCAGCATTTGTCACTTTACTATTCCACACAGCCAATGGAGCTGTCCGATATTCAGACGAAGGATTAGCAAAGCCAGCTTCCAGATCTTTTAATGAGTCCACACTCATAGCCTTTTTATCAACACAAGCCAATAAAGCATATAGACTTACAGATAAGGTTGCCAATAAGGCATAATATTTATTCTGTATCTTCATAGGATTAAATTTAACGATGCACGCAAACATAAAAATATTATTCGCTTGCCACTTATTATTTTTGATATAAAAGATTTGAATAATGATATTATTATATTGAAAAAGGCTGGTTAAAGAAATTTATAACCAGCCTTAATGTTAATATTATATTAATTTATCGTTTTAATTAATATCCAGGATTCTGCTCTAATAAATAATTTACCTGAATTTCTCTTAAAGGAAATGCATAAACCAAGCGTTCTTCTTTTACATCAAATTCAGCTGGCAAAATCCATGGATACAAAGATTTCATTGTTTTCCCAAATTCCGTCATTGTTTCAATAGCCTTACCGGTCCGAATTAAATCAGTCCAACGATGATTTTCAAAAGCTAGCTCATGCCTCATTTCATTAGCAACATCTTCAGCTGTCAACTGTGTTAATGCAGGTAAACCAGCACGAGCTCTTACTTGATTGACATACGGTAATGCTTCTGCATTACGATTCTGTGCTACCAAATTTTCAGCCAATAACAAAAGAGCACCTGCATATCTATAAATAGGGAAATTATCATGAGCTCTTAAACTGTATTGATAAGGTGGATGATAATATTTACGGATGAAATAATAAAAACTCTTTCCCTCCGCAGGAACATAGTCAGATACAGTTTTAACTGCTTCACAAGTAAATTGCTCTGCAGCATCCGTTAAACCTTCAGCTACTGCTATTGAAGCATCCAATCGCTTATCACCCTCTTCATAAGAATTTATCATCTCTTCGGTCGGAACACACCATCCACCGCTAGTCCCTGCATAATTAGATCCTGCAATTCCCATCAGGAAGTCATTGTTACTACATTTGGGTATTACACGCCAAGGAATAGTATTATACTGGTCTGTACTTCCATCTTCAACATATTGAACTTCAAAAATGGATTCTTTAGAGTTTTTATTCGCAGGATCAAATACGGATGCATAATCATCTAAAAGAGCATAATTCATCTTTGTGATATCAAGCAAATCCTGTTCAGCAGCTTTATAATCCCGATTGGGCTGAGACATATAAACATAGGCTCTTAACATTTTAGCTGCTCCCATAGTCGCTCTTCCGCTTTGAGGAAATGTACTTGCAATAGGTAAACCTATCGATATCGCTTCTGAAACATCGGCCAATATTTGACTATAAACTTCTTCCACAGAAGATTTAGCTTTAAAAGCTTCAGCTTCATTCACAACCTCTTCCAACATTAATGGAACACCACCCCAATGAGTCACAAGATCAAAATAATAATAGGCCCGTAAAAATAAGGATTCAGCTCTAACAGCTTGCTTCTCTTCTTCTGTTAACTCAGATGCATCCAATCTTCCTAAAATAGTATTTAACCTTGCGATACATGCATATACATTATTATATCTATCAGGAGCCCAACTTACAGTTTCATCATCAAAAAATAAAGCTATTTTTTCTGTTGAATTATAAGGACCTCTATCCCCACTATACCGTGTATAAAATGTATTATCTGAACGCATTTCATCCATAAAAATACCATCTAAAGCGATATTCCGAGTTGCTGTATATGAAGCAACTATCGCTTGCTCAAAATGAGTAGACGTTTTATAAAATGTCTCTGATGTGATGGTCGTTTCATCTGTCAGATCCAAGAATGAATTGCTGCAAGAAGACAAAGCCAATGCTCCTACAGTCAATATAATATAATTTATTTTACGCATAAATACTTGATTTTAGAATTTAACATTTAATCCAATCGTATAGATCCGAGAGACCGGATATGCTGTTTTATCTACACCCTGATACAAACCACTTGTACTATTATTAACTTCTGGATTCATACCCGGATATGATCCTATAGTGAATAAATTCTGAGCACTTCCATAAACACGAATACCTTTTACGTAAGGATTCTTTTTGACCGGAATCGTATAGCCAACTGTAATATTTTTCAATGTTATATAGTTATTCTTAAATACCCAGCGAGAATTTGTAAAACGGAATAATTCTGTTGTACCAGTTCTCGTTCTTGGAATCTCACCATCACCAGGATTTTCCTCTGAACGCCATCTATTAGCTACATCTTTCCGTACATTAAAACATCCATCAATGTTCTCTGTCCATTCATATGTTGCATCAATAATGTCCCCACCTAAAGAGCCTGTAAAAACCAAACTGGCATCAAAGTTTTTCCAAGAGAATGTATTTGTCATACCAAAAAGACAATCAGGATTAGGATCTCCAATAAAGGTTCTATCACTATTATCAATAATATTATCTCCATTCAAGTCTTTCATCCGGACTGTACCAACCATTGATGAAGCATGTTTAGGACCAGCTTCGTATTCTTCCTGGGTCATAAATACACCATCATAAACATATCCATAGAATAAACCTAAAGGCTTTCCTACCTCCGTTCTGTTATAATCCTCCTGGTTGTTATTACCTCCAATTGGAGTATTATTTGTTCCTAACTTAATGGCCTTATTTTTATTGAATGACAGATTTAAATTCGTATTCCACTTAAAATCACCCGTTAAATTTTTAGTCTCAATATTCAATTCATGCCCCCAGAAACGGAACTCTCCAATATTCGATTGAATATCACCAAAACCTGAAGAATAAGGAATATCTATCTGATACAATAAGCCATCAGTCGTTTTCCAATAGTAATCATATACCAAAAATATACGATCATTAAATAAACCAATATCAACACCGGCATCTACAGACTTTGTCGTTTCCCATGTTAACTCAGAATTACCAATGCGGCTCAGCGCACGACCAGCCGTTATACCATTATTAAAAACATAATTTGCAGTTCCAACAGTAGCTAAATGATTGTAATCTCCAATATTATAATTACCAACAACACCATAACTTCCGCGAACTTTCAAGTAGCTTAACTTATCTATCTGCTCCATAAATGCTTCATCTGAAGCTAACCAACCTACAGATACAGAAGGGAAATTTGCAAACTTTGCATTAGCACCAAAACGAGAACAACCATCACGACGGAATGATACAGACAATAAATATTTCCCCATATAATCATAATTCGCACGTGCCAAATAGGAAATCATCGCCCATGCACTCTTTCCTCCGCTTCCCACTTTCGTTGTAGCAGCATTAAACCATCCTACTTCATCATCTGGATAATTAGATGCACTAATCGTTGCATTTTGAGTATCCGTTCTTTGGGTTGTGTAACCAACCAATAAATCGACGTTATGCTTATCAGCAAAAGTCTTATTCCAAGTCAATGTGTTTTCTATCAACCAATTGACAGATCGACTTGTTCCATAAGAACCTACAGCAGGATTAGGTGGCGCACTAAACATTCCACCATTTGCTTCTGAGGGTACCCATGAATCACTCTGTGTACTTGACAGATCAGCATTTGCGCTTAAACGATATTTTAAATTATCAACGATATTGACTTCTGCAAATGCATTTACAATACCTCGCATAGTTCTACTATAGTCTTCACGCTCTTTTAATACCAGATAATAGTTTGCATTGGCAAACATTCCTGGCTGAGAAAATGATACTGGATATGTACCATCATCATTTTGAGGCTTCAACTGAGGATCCATCAAAAACGAAGATCCGATGATATTACGTCCACCACCAAGTCCAGGGACTAATCTTCCTTTCGTATATGAACCAGATAGATTCAATCCAAATTTTACTCGTTCAGAAGCTGTATATGTATTATTAGCACGTACCGCAAAACGTTCTGAATAAGTATTTATAATAGATCCATCCTGTCTGTTATAGTTTAAATTGATTGCAGATTTTACTTTAGTATTGCCTGAATTTAAACTCAAATTATAATTTTGGGTCAATGCTGTCTGCAAAAGGACATCAAACCAATCTGTCCCTTTTCCCAAGGTTTCAGGATGCTGATAACATTCTGGAACTCCACCTGTATAACCTTCATATTTGGCAGCATCTTCATAGTATTCCTTTTTAAATTGAGCAAATTCCTGAGCATCCATTAAATCTGGTCTACCTCTTTGAGAAACTTGGTTTGCACCAAAATAAGCGCTAAAGTCAATATCTGTCTTCCCCTCCTTCGCAGACTTTGTCGTAACCAAAATCACACCATTTGCTGCTCTTGATCCATATAGTGCAGCTGAAGCAGCATCCTTCAAAACGGTAATATTTTCAATTTCTTCTGGAGCCATAGATTCCAGACCGGTTCCACCATTGCCCGAGATAGGGAAACCATCAACGACAATCAACGGACTATTTCCTCCATTTACTGATGCGGCACCACGGATACGTATTGCCATACCAGCATTTGGCTCTCCATTAGCTTGAGTAATCTGTACACCAGAAAATTTACCTTGCATTTTATAAGAGACATTCGCAACAGGAATATCTGACAATTCTTCTTCCTTCAAACGGCTAACCGCACCTGTTACAGAACGAGCCTTTTGTGTTCCATAAGCAACTACAACAACTTCATCCAACGCTTCCGTATCATCTAATAATTTAACTGATAGCGTAGTTTGATTTCCAATAGCTATATTTTGTGTATTATAGCCAATATAAGAAACCTGCAACGTAGCATTTGCCGGAACATCTAATGAAAATTTACCATCTATATCAGTAATGGTTCCATTGGTAGTTCCTTTAACCAATACATTGGCGCCAATAATAGGTGCTCCTGTTTTATCCGTTACAACTCCCGTTACTTTTTTCTGTTGCATTCTTTCAGCTACAGCATCTCGGTCTATTGGAGAATTTCCAACTGCGGCCAAAGGTATACTTGGCAACAAACTTAGAAATAAACATAGAGGTATAGAGTGTATCCTACCCTCCACTAACTTTCTTTTCATATAATCTACTTCTATTTAATTAAACATGGTATTATAAACACAACTCACATCTTTAATTTTCATGACCAAAATAGATTAACTAACATATCCATCAATCATAGTCATTAATTTTTATTATTCATTACAAAAATACAGACTATGAGATCACACAGTATTTAAAAAATGATTTTAAAAGTTTCAAAAATGATATATATTAAATTCGTTATTACTTCCTCACCTCAAACTCATAAATTCCGGAACCAACGGTGACGACTGTATAACCATTTTCCTGGCGAATAGTAGCAGAGGAAAGATCTTTTATGGCTATTCCACTTTCGGTAATTTGATCAACCTGTGTTGTTGGCAAATAGACAGATGCAGAACTATTGGCAGGGATCTCAACCCGGATGATGAATTTTTCACCTGTATCTTTCCAATCAGAGACAATCGTTCCATAAGGAGATTCATAGGACGTGCGGGCACTTCGAACATCACCTACCGGAGACGGCTTAATAACAATATGTTTAAATGCAACGGACGCCTCATCCTGGCGGATACCTCCCAAACCACTGAAAAGCCATTCCATCAGATGTCCTAACATAAAGTGATTGTTGGAGACAAAACCATAGGCTTGCCAAGATTCAGTTAATGCCGTTGCTCCATGGGCTAATTGCCAGCCATATCCCGGAGTATCGTATTTACTATTCATATCATAAATAATATCAGATGCGCCTCCTGCTTCCAAGGCGCGCAAGACATAACGATAACCTATATCGCCTGCTGTCAACGCATTGTTTCTTGAACGTATATCTTTTACCAGACTCTCATATACCTGCTGATGATTTTCAGGAGTCGTCAGTCCCATATACAAAGCTACAGCATTGGCTGCCTGACTGTTCCGGTCATATTGTTTTGTTTCCGGATTCCAGAATGTCTTATTGAATGCTGCCTTAATCTCTGCCGCCAGTTTTTTATACATCTCGCCATCAGCTTTCTTTCCTAACAGATCTGCCATTTTTTGCATCAGACAAACATCATAATAATAGATAGCTGTAGCAGTAACTCCATTGGATGTCAACTGAGAAACGCCCGGGGCATTAGGACCAATATCAAACCAATCACCCAAACCATAGGCCACAATATGATCTTTTGCCTGCGAAGACAGGTAGTCAATGTAGCGTTGCATATCCGGATAATATTCTGCTATCAACCGGCTGTCTCCATACCATTGGTAAATATACCACGGACAGATGATAAACGAACTGCCCCATTCTGGTGTATCCTTAAAGCCTCCTTCAAATTCTACCAACTCAGGCGCAATTGTTGGGACCATACCATTCTTGGCCTGTGTAGAACGCATATCATTCATCATCTTCTCATACATTCGAGCCAGATTATATCGATACTGTACAGAATATTGCATCAAATGGGCCTGTTCCAACCAACCTAACTTTTCTCGATGTGGACAATCGGTCAAGACACTGGCCATATTGCTTCGAATAGCCCAATCGATTAACTCATATGTCTGATTAAACAAAGGTTTAGAACAATGGAATGTTCCTACCTCCGGTGCCGAGTTACAGGTATGTAATCCTTTTAAATCCAAAATGACTGGCAAAGATTCCGGATTATCCTGTCCGGCAGGAACAGCTCCTTCAATTTCCACATACCGGAAGCCATAATACGTAAACTGAGGTTGCCAACAAACCTTTTCATTCCCTTTCGTCGTATAAGCAAACCAGAAAGGAGCTCCTGAGGCACTCTGATTAACGGTACTGTCTGGATTCAACAGCTCGGCCGGATAAAACTTCACCTGTTGTTTTCCATTCGACTGCATGGACAGATGAATCACGCCGGAAAAGTTTTGCCCTAAGTCATATACCCATTTCCCTTTCTGATTCTTGAAAAGACGAACTGTAGGAATGCTGTCTCTTACCGTCAAAGGAGCTGAAGTTTGTGCCAGAAGCCGGGTATTCCAGCCCGTATTCAATGCCTCTTTCCAATTCTGATCATTAAATCCGGGTTTTGTCCATCCGGGTTGTTCCCGATTGGCATCATAATCTTCTCCTCCATAAATACTGCTATATGTAATCGGGCTCTCTGTTGCTTTCCATGATTTGTCCGTCACAATGTTTTCTATACTTCCATCCATATATTCCAGACGGATATTCATCAGCAAACGAGGAGCACCATACGATGCTATCAGCTTAAAATAACGCTCACGCGGGACATTGAAGAAACCGTTTCCCAACATCACTCCTACGGCATTCTTTCCTGAATGAAGCTGTCGGGTAATATCAAAAGGAACATACAAAGCACACCGGTCATATTTTGTCCAACCCGGATCCAAGAAGTGGTTTCCTACCTTCTTTCCATTCAGAAACATATCAAAATGCCCCAGACCGGAGACATACGCAATAGCCCGTTTCAAAGGTTTCTTCACATCAAATTCTTTACGGAACTGAGGCAAAGCATATATACCGATCTTTTGATCGGGCCGGAACCTACGATCCACTTCGCCCAGTCCATGTACTCCCGTTGTAATAATCTCATCCTTTTTATCTTTTTCCAAAGAGATCCAGCTGGCTTTATTCCAATCCTTTTCAGTGAGAAGTCCCATACAGAACTTATTTACCGGACTCCAAACCGATACATTCCCCTCCTGATCCCAAATACGTACTTTCCAATAATACGTTGTTCCGGCTTTCAAGGTTGTCCCCGAAAAAGGTATCAGAATTGATTCTTGCGAATCCGTCTTCCCACTACTCCACACATTCCCTTTATTATCTTCCAACATCTCAGGCGAATCAGCAACCAGAACTTCATACGACGACTGTACAAAATTCCGTTCAGAAGAACGAATCTGCCAGCTGAACCGAGGCTGTTGCGTCTCTATTCCCAAGGGATTCTCAGCTTGTTCACAGGTAAGATTAAAAACTGAAAAATCTGCTTTCCCATACATAGCCATCGGGAAAAGTATGAATGCTAAACATTTATAGAAAAAGCGACATCTCATAAAAAAGACTTTAAGGTTATATATTTTTACAAATGTATCCAACAATCACACCATATTGATTATAAAAATGACCTGTTTGTTGTCAAAATTGACATTTTCTTACAGAAATTTTCGGATCACAGTATTATGTAGATAATCAACCAGATAGAAAGATGGTGAAAGATCTTTTTCCAAAGAAATCTTCTACTCGGCAATCCACTACTGAAAACAGAATTCAAAGCAAACGAGAATCAGAAATGATACTAACGAGAATCGTTTTTGATCCTCGTTAGTTTTCTTTGAAAACACGCCGGCTTTTGCTTCAGAGCTGCCTACCTTTTTATAAAAAGCCGGCGTGTTTTTGGATAAGGTTCGGATCGTTTCACTCCAATACTTGAATGATATGTACCGGGCCTAATAAACCGGATTCTAGCAAAGGTGTATCCTTCGTGTAATGCGGATATGTGGTAAACGTATAACGGTCACTGGGTCGTTTTTCTCCTTTCAACAGCCATTCCGGCCATTGACCATTGACAATACCGTCATTTTCCTTCTGTTCATCTCCGATTAACCGATTACCCCATAAATTGGTCACCTCTATTTTCAGCTCATTCTTTCCATTCTTCAAGGCGCCTGATATATCAACTTGCCACGGTGAAGTCCAGATCGTACCTAAATCCTGACCATTTAACCAGACTTTGGCTATATTTTTTACAAGGCCTAAATCCAGGAACAAGGAGCCCGACAAGGTCTCTTTATAATCAAACTGCTTTGTATAGACAGCTGTTCCCGAATAATACTTAATTCCTGGTTCTGTATGTTTTGACCAATCCTGCAGTGTCAGGAATTCCACCTGTGCCGGTCCGCCCCACTTCGGATCAAATGCGACATTCCAAGGTCCTTGTAATGACATCAATACTCTCTTTCCCTTAATATTTGTTGAAGCAGTCGAAGCAGGCTGCCGATCTCCGGAAAAGAATACGAAATAGCTCTGATAAGGAGCGAACGCCAATTCGAGTGAAGTCTGTTTTCCGTTATCCGTTGAAACCGGAATCAGGGAAGTCTTTCCGGTTACAGGATCCCATAAATAAGGTTGCTTACCAGAAGCACGGAAATGAGCATTTACTGACATGTCCTTATCCATCCGGTTAGAGACAAAGAAATAATCCACATCATCCACCTGTTTATGAATATACCGAACCGTTCCCTGATCAGACAGAAAGTCAACCGGTACGTGCATTTCGCGCAACACCTTTGACGTCAAATCAAAATCAGGATACAAATTGTCCAAATGGTTTTGGATATCTGTTCCCCAGGCAATACGGCCTTTGCCATAAGTATGGAACATCAATCCTTCCGGCAGTTGGTTTCCACCCCAAAGCTTTTCTACTGCCTGCTGCAATTTCCGATCAGAATTTGGATAATCAGTTAACCCCGGAGTCTGTACAGGAGGTAAACCAATCACAACAGCTCCATCATTCACCAGCGATTCTATCTTCTTCAGCAAATCCAACGTCATCGTCTTAAAGGCTGGCAATACCAGCAGGCGATATTCCATACCCGAAGGGAACTTTATTTTCCCGTCTTCCACAAAAGCAGTATAGAGCAGGCTTGGCGGACAGGCATCAAAATTATATTCCCGTTTATCCACCATATAATCTCCCGTCAAAGCGGATTTCGGCGCACGGAAAACAAAAGGAGCCTCTTCAGGAGCCAGATAAAGAATATCAGCTACCGTCTGACCTTTCTGCAGCAGATACTGACAACGTGCCACATAAGTATGATATGCATCCACGTACGGCCACCATGTCTGATTACGGTCCCAATGGACTCCATACGGTCCCATGGTCATTCCCGGACGTAAACTATCCGGCAAGGCCTGATGTTGAAACGTATGATAAGTCAGCCGGTTAATACCAGCCGCAAAAGCCCAATCGGTTTGGTTCTTCATAGAAGCCGGATGCTGACGCCAACCATCGCCCGCTGCCGTAAAAGCCTCCGAAGGAACCACCCGCTGCCCTTTGATATTGGCCAGAGAACTTCCTTCAATGGCACTAAACGAAGTATTATAACCACCCGGACTCCAGAACTCACACATCGGGATATCAGCAGAAGCGCCTAACTCCAAATCCTGCATTGGATTCATGTCATACGGTTCTATGGAGAGCTGCATACCATACTGATGAGCATAAGCCTTGACAAACAAAGAATGATTCTCTAGCATTAATTCTTGCATTGTCTGACGCAAATCCCACAAGAAACGCTCACTGATATTTTTATTCCCTACTACCAGTCCCGCATAAACCGGGAAATAAGGTTGGGGATCATATCCTCTACGTTTCTTGAATTCTTCTCTTAACCGCGGACTCCAGTTCTGAGCCCCCATTTCCCAGCTATCCATGTGCAGGATCTTAAGACCTCCGGCCAACGTGGTATCTCTTTCGCCCAACAAGTCAAACAACGATCCTGTAAATGTACGCAAATGTGCCATCAGAGCCGTTGTATCCGTCTTATCACATTCAAAGCCAACACCGGGAAGAGGTGCCGGACGAGTAACAGCTCCATTATTACGTATGCCAAAACGCATAATCATCCATTCACCAGAAGGAACATCCCACGTAACAGATCCATCCTTTAATAAAGAAGTCAGGTCTTTAACCTCATCAACAGCAATTGCATCTCCCGGTTCCAGCGGCTTCTCCTGTTCCTCCCGCGGAATAAATTGTTTCACTCCTGGAACAGAGCTGTATGGTGCCCGATAATACAGAGCCTTTTCTTCAATGTCCTTTATGGAGACCTTTCCGTTCGTTGCCGGGAAAGCCAGAACTGCTACATCGTCATAATAATCCAGCCATTTTTCCTTTAATTCCGGGGTAAATGCTCCCTCTCCGAAATAAGGAGGCTTCGGCGAAGGTTTCTCTAAAGGTATCGTCTGCTTACTGCCTCCGGTTACACGCGTAATGGAGGAAACCAAATGTCGCATTGATTCTTCGCCTTTCACCCACGGACCGCCACTGCCAGTCCAACCCGGACCGATTCCCAAAATCATCGTAATACCCAGGCGCTCACATTCCCTGACGGCATGCTTAAAACAGTCTTTCCATTCAGCACTTAAAAAATCAACATGCCCACGAGGTATACCAACATTGACTTCCAAGAAAACGACAGATCCGATTCCTGCCCGTTTCATGGACTCCAGATCTTTGGTCATCCCTTCTTTGGAGAGGTTTCCATCCATGAAGTACCAATAAACGCCAGGCCGTGCTGATTCAGGAGGTGTAACAAACAAGCGTTTTATATCTTTCAGTTCCTCAGCACTTGCCCAATGATTCATACCAAACAGGAACAGACTGGTAGCAAGCAGGGTATATTTCAATAACTTCATACGCATAGATTTTATTATATTATTTTACTTCCACACAAGGAATATCCAGCAGACTTGCCAGTTTTCTAATCTTCCCGGCCACATGTCCGATTCCGATCGCGCAATGATGTGAAGGACCGGCTTTACTCCAATTATTTATAAACGAGCGAACACCACAGGCAAAACGATAACGGCTGTTGGTATTTCCGATCTGCAACACAGGACCAGGAACAGATTCTCCTTCTGCCACCAACAGGAACAGCCCGTCTTTCCCCTCACAAACCGACAATAAAGTAACATCACCATGACGAACCGTCATCTGGATAGACAAACCCTTTCCCGGCTTTCCATGATAAACAGGAAGAGGAACCAGCTTAACCCGTCCTTCTGCCATGGTGAAATGAGCCGGTCCGTCGTGTCCCAACAAAACAACATCATCCTTAAAATCCAAGGCATATAACTCGGAGAACGAGCCTCCGGCATTCAATAGAGAAAGGATCTTCATGGCTTGTACGTTCTTAATCTCACATTCTCCGGCAATAGGAATGCCTTTTCCTGTCAATAACGTATTACCGGCTATCACCGAAGTAACGATATTCTCATAATCATTGCCGGCATAACCTTCATAATAATAAGCCATCGAACCTAGGTGATGCGCTTCTACCAGCTTATCCAAGGCCACAGACGTCCTGGCAGCCCGGAGTAATTCTCTCTCCTCACACTCATTAACCACTTCGAAACGCTCCCGGAACTCGGCTAATTTCTGCTCTATTGTTTCCGAAGAAGCTGCATCCCGATAGGCTTTCAGTTCACACATTTCCAACAATTCAACATGGGTTCCAAAGGTAGAAGACTGCAAAGTCAAATCAGAATAGACATCCAGCATACCACCATAGTAATGACCTAAAACGCCCATTCGGTTATTCTGCATTCCTTTCTTGGCCACAGCCGCCTCTAACCATTCTTCCAATTCCGCCCAAACGTATGCCTCATCCAGATACCCAGTAATGATTTCATAACGGATACCGGAACGGTTGAATACATTCGAGAACTCAGGAACCGAACACGCCTGACAGTTGGCCAGCCATTCACCGGTCATCAGGCCTCTATCTCCCAAACTGTTCAGATACGCATAATCAATACAAGGTGTCGGCTGTATATTCAATAATAGTACAGGAACCTTCAATCGCTGCACTAATGGTAAAACTGTAGAAGAAAGAGCGTAGGTTGAAATATACACCAATAATATATCAATAGACTGACGACCCAGCTCATCTGCAACTGTTATTGCTTTTTCGGGTTCATCTACCATTCCGCCATCCACAATACAAACATGCTCATGAGTCAGCCGCTTTGCAATTTGCATCCGATAACCGCATAACCGATCATACAATCCTGCAAACTGAGGCCAGTACGTATTCAACCCCACTCCAACTAATCCTGCATACACCGTTCTTTCTTCCATATTATCTCGTTTTTATATTATCTGTAGTCTATATGCAAATATGCCCTTTTCAAGGCAACTTTATTTGTATATATTGATCTCGAATATATCAAAAATGACATATTTTCTGATGGAATTTCTTTTTTAACTCCAAGCGCATACGATAGTCATTCCAGAAACACTAACTTTGAGAAATCAAGTAAAAGAATTATTTCATCTGAACAGCAAATGGGAACAACTCATAACCATATTCAATATTTAGGTAGTAGTCCCTTAGATGAAAAATGGGGATTGACAGTAACCACCGTAGGCTATCAGCGTATTCCGGCCCACAGTACGTATCCATCAGCCAAACAACATCCGCAAGGCTACGTATTCAATCCTCAGAATGGCCGTACGCTTTCGGAATATCAGTTAGTATATATTTCGGAAGGCTCCGGGTTCTTTGAATCGGCTTCCTGCAAAAAGCAGAAGATAAAAGCCGGGACCATGTTATTAATCTTTCCGGATGAATGGCACACGTATTATCCGGAAGAAAACGGATGGTACGAACATTGGGTAGGCTTCAGAGGTAATATGATTGAGAACTGGATTGCCAACAAATTCTTCCTGAAAGAAAAACCGGTCTTCGAGATAGGAATCAGCTCCACGATCATCGGCTTATATGAAGATATGGATGCCTATGCTTCCAAAGAAGATGCCGGATACCAGCAGCTTATTTCCAGCATTGTCTTATACTTAATGGGAGAAATTTATTTCAAGGTAAAGAACTCGGCCTTTAAAGAATCAACGACAGTCCGTAAAATCAATGAAGCCAAAACCATCATGAAAAGAAATATCAGTCAGCCGATATCCGCAGAAAGCATTGCGAAGCAGCTGAATGTAAGTTACTCATGGCTGCGAAGCCGTTTTAAAGCCTATACAGGTATTTCACCCACACAGTATCATCTGAACTTACGGTATTTAAAGGCCAAGGAAATGCTCTGCACAACACAATTGAGTATTTCCGACATTGCCTTTGCGCTGAACTTTGAAACCGTATCACAATTCTCTTCGTTTTTCACCAAGAAAGAAGGAATGTCTCCCAGTACATTCAAAAAGAAATATTATGTAGACAACAATCCGGAGAAAAACCCTGCCAAAGGCCTTGACGAAGATTAAAAATCCTCATACAGAGGACAAACTCTTTGTCATATTGCACATTTCCACTATCTTTGTGCCAAATTTTTAAGGTTATATATATGAGTCATGATTTATTAAAAGGCAAAAAAGGTATCATCTTTGGTGCACTGAATGATATGTCTATTGCCTGGAAGGTCGCAGAAAAAGCTGTGGAAGAAGGAGCGACCATCACTTTAAGCAATACTCCGATTGCTGTTCGTATGGGACAAGTAGACGAATTGGCCAAGAAATTGAATGCTCAGGTAATTCCGGCTGATGCTACCAGCGTAGAAGACTTGCAGAATGTCTTCTCCAAATCAGTTGAGATCTTAGGCGGACCGGTTGATTTCGTTCTGCATTCCATCGGAATGAGTCCGAATGTTCGTAAAAAACGTACATATGATGATTTAGATTATAATATGCTGGAAAAGACTTTGGATATTTCAGCTATATCTTTCCATAAAATGTTGCAGGTTGCCAAAAAGCAGGATGCCATTGCTGAGTATGGTTCAGTGGTAGCTCTGACTTACGTAGCTGCACAACGTACTTTCTTCGGTTATAACGATATGGCTGATGCCAAGAGTTTGTTGGAATCAATTGCCCGCAGCTTCGGTTATATCTATGGCCGTGAAAAGAATGTACGTATCAATACTATTTCTCAGTCTCCGACTCCGACAACAGCCGGTAATGGTGTGAAAGGAATGGAACACCTGATGGACTTCGCCAACAAGATGAGTCCGCTGGGAAATGCTAATGCGGAAGAATGTGCCAATTACTGCGTTATGATGTTCTCTGACTTTACTCGCAAGGTAACGATGCAGAACTTATATCACGACGGAGGTTTCTCAAGTATGGGTATGAGTCTTCGTGCCATGAACCAATACAGCAAAGGTTTCGAAGAATATACCGACGAAAACGGACATATTATCTACGGATAAATCCATACAGAAAAGTTGACCGGCTTTATCACAAAAGCTGTTGTCAACTTTTCTTTTTAATAATAAGGGAGGGAATATGTTACTGAAAATCTATGAAGAAAATCCCAATCCGAGGGAGATAGCTAAGGTAATCAAAACACTGCAAGACGGTGGTCTGATTATTTACCCGACAGATACGGTATATGCCATCGGATGTGATGCCTTGAATGTACGTGCTGTTGAAAAAATCTGTCAGATCAAAGGAGTTAATCCTCAAAAGAGTAACCTTTCGATTATTTGTTATGACCTGTCCAACTTGAGTGAATATGCCAAAGTAAGCAATGCGGCCTTCAAGTTGATGAAAAAGAATTTGCCCGGACCTTTTACCTTCATCCTGCCTACCAGTAACGAATTACCCAAGATTTACAAGAACCGGAAAGAAGTCGGCATTCGTGTACCCGACAATAACATCGTCCGGACTATCGTTCAAGAATTGGGCAATCCGTTACTTACCATGTCAGTACATGACGACGATGATGAAATTCTTGAATACTCTACCGACCCAGAACTGATTGCAGAAAAATATGAAGGACGGGTAGACCTGATTATTGACGGCGGTTACGGTGGTTTAGAACCTTCAACCGTCGTAGATTGTACAACCGACGATTTCGAGATTGTCCGCCAGGGAAAAGGTGTATTAAAATAAAAGTCTCCATTGACGATAAGAACTTTCCAAATCAACCAAATTCGTTAAATGACACATTGGCCGAAGAGCGTTTGCGCGCAGATTTCTACCAAGAGATGGTCGCCTATGG
>ENA-OPAC01000008-OPAC01000008.1-human-gut-metagenome-genome-assembly--contig:-NODE-8-length-97089-cov-4.141610_pt1 | contig 97089 bp, 82 predicted proteins | sample MGYA00241052_ERZ501420 | MGnify/ENA primary metagenome ERZ501420 (study PRJEB25962, sample SAMEA2042513) | human gut metagenome | biome: human gut; feature: human-associated habitat; material: faeces... | reverse complement strand
AACGACCCCGAGATTACAAATCACGTGCTCTGGCCAACTGAGCTAAAGAGGCATTTGCTCAAATAAGCAGCCGTTCCGGCACTACGTCGAAACGGCTGCAAATTTAGGCATTATTTCTTACATACCAAATTTTCTACCGTTTTTTTTTATTTAGATCTGCTTTTTTCTTTGAATTTAACTAATTGTTTTTCCAAAGCTTCCACGCATTCATCGATGGCCGCTTCAAATGAATCCTCAGTTTTCTCCGCAAAGCAGTCTCCATTCTTTATCTTCAACAAAATGTTGGCATTTTTATTCATCGCAGTTTCTGGTTTCACAACTTTCAATGTCACCTCTGCTGATATAATGCCGTCGAAGTATTGCTCCAACTTTGTTACTTTCTTCTGAATAAAAGCTTCCAACTGTTTTGTTGCATCGAAATGAATCGCCTGAATTCTAATTTCCATAATGACCTCCTTCTTTTTGCGCTCGAGGATGAGCATGATACACTTTTTTTAATTCCTCAAAGGATGTATGTGTATAAACACTGGTTGAAGCCAGACTGCTATGACCTAACAGATCTTTCACCGCATTCAGCTCTGCCCCATTGTTCAACATACTTGTTGCAAATGAATGTCGTAATACGTGTGGACTTCGTTTAGCCAAAGTAGGTATTTCCGACAACTTTCGCTTTACTATATTATAAACAATTGCCGCCGATATTTGTTCACCATTTGACCGGACGAAAAACCATTTACCGCTTCCGGCTTCCCGATTACGAATCTGCTGATACTTCTGCATCAACTCTTTCAAACCATTCGCAAAAGGAATCAATCGCTGCTTATTACGCTTTCCTGTTACTTTAATCTGCATCAGCTCATAATCAATATCTGCATCCTGCAAGCCAACCAATTCTGATCGACGCATTCCCGTATCATAAAGCATTTCTACGATTAAATGATTCCTCACGCTTTCAAAATCCTCATCCGACACCGGCTGATCTTCATCCAAAAGCATCTCCATATCCCGGTCTTTTACGAAATACGGAAGCGGCTTTTTGGTTTTCGGACCGACCACCATACGCATCGGATTCACAGAAATTACTTTCTGCTTCATGAGATATTTAAAAAAAGATTTCAAAGAGCTTAATTTCCGGTTCACTGACACCGGTGAATAACCGTTGTCCATCAGCTGGACAATCCAGTTTCTTACCAAATCAGCATCTACGCCAACCGGAAAATTCAAACACACCGATTGCTCACTCACAAAAGCCTCAAACTGACTTATGTCTTTTTTATACGATTCGATCGTATAATCTGAATAATTGCGTTCATAACGCAAGTAATTCAAAAAGTTATCAACCAACATGCTTCATTGCATCAACTATTCTGCAACGAATATAGAAATTAGATTCTAAAAAAACAAGTATTTTTTGAATTATTCTTCAGTTTGCTGCAAATGCTGTACGTAAATGGCACGCATCATTTGCTTTCTCTTAGTAACTGATGGTTTTTCGAAAGCCTGACGGTTTCTCAATTCTTTTACAACACCTGTTTTTTCAAATTTTCTTTTGAATTTCTTCAGCGCTTTTTCAATGTTTTCGCCTTCTTTTAATGGAACTACGATCATAATTTTAATTTGTTATTTTGTTTAATTAATACATCCTTAAAACGGGCAGCAAAATTACGGATAGTTTCGCTATCAGCCAAACTTTCTGCCAATAATTCTCAATTTGATTTATTTTTATGGTACTCTCGCTTACCTTATATTTCTTAGCGAATATATCTCTATCTTAATTTATAAAATAATTCAACAGCCTCCTTTCCAAGTCTGATTTTAATTAAACATCGGTTCAGTTCCCCTATCCGGATCACTCCGGCAGTAAAAAACGGTGCAAAGGTATGCATTTTCAAATTCTTATCCAAATACTTTCTAAAGTTTGCGGATTTATTTCTCACATTTACCAACAAGATTATCAATGCAAAAGATCTGTTTTTGTCCATACATGCCAGCTAACATCCGGCTGAGTCGGTCTTTATATCTGTATTATTCTTAAAATAGAAGTAAATATATGCAGACATTTCGGCTTAATCATTATCTTTGCCTTGTATTATTCTAACATTTAAGAGAGAAATGAAACGTATAATTTTCTTATTAACAGCACTTGTACTTTCCATAGGTGCTCTTTCTGCCCAGCAGAAGAAAGCTGTTATTTCAGCCAAGGAAACCATCTACGATTTTGGAGAGATTAAAGAAGCAGATGGAAAAGTTTCTCATACATTTAAGATCGACAATACGGGCGACGCTCCGCTTGTTCTGACTCGTGTGATTGCTTCCTGCGGATGTACAACTCCGGAATGGACTAAAGAACCGATTGCGCCGGGAAAAAGCGGTGATGTAAAAATCACTTACAATCCGGCCGGCAGACCTGGAGTCTTTGCCAAAGCCATTTCGATATACAGCAACGGGAAGAAAGGAAGTTATATTCTTACGATTAAAGGGAAAGTCAAATAACGCATCCCAACAGAGCATACATTATTAATAAAACTGCCGTAATGATATTGGACATCAAAAAGATTATATGCGCAATCGTTCTGCTCTTTGGTAGCATTATTGCAGGTATGGCCCAGAATGCACCTCAGATCAGTGTAGACCAACAGGTGTTTAACTTTGGTTCGATTGAAGAAGCGAAAGGGCTTACTTCGCATGTTTTTACGATCACCAACTCGGGCGACAAGCCGCTGGTTATTTCTCGGGTGACTGCCTCGTGCGGTTGTACGCGGCCGGAATGGACCAAAGAGCCGATTGCCGCCGGCAAGACGGGTATTCTCAAAGTGACCTATAATCCGAACGGCAGGCCCGGTCCTTTCTATAAGACAATCACGCTTTACAGCAATGCGGAAAAAGGGCGATATAATGTAGCCATCAAAGGGAATGTCATTCCTAAAGAACTGACTCCTGAGTTTTCTTATCCGTATGCTATCGGAAACTTAAAACTGCATACGAAAAATGTTCTTTTCAACAACCTCCGGCAAAACGAGAGCCTGGGCGAAAAGATCAGTGTTAAGAATGAAGGAAAAACGTCTATCCAAGTCGAATTCGGGAAAATGCCGGATTTCATCATCGCGGATATGAAACCGACGTCCCTGAAACCGGAAGAGACGGGAGAAATCACCTTCCTGATTGATGGACGGAAAATCAAGCACAAAGGGCGGAAACTGGTACACATTCCTCTGACAGTCAAAGCTGCTGGAGAGAAAAACACAACTGAGTCTGTAGCCTTGGCCGCGAATGTGATCGACGACTTCAGTAAAATGTCGGCACGCGAGAAAGCGAAAGGACCGGCAATCCATATATCGGGAACGCTACTGGATTTCGGCAAACTGCCATCGAAGAAGAACAAGATTCCTTTTATCAGCAGCAAAATTACCGGAACCGTGGATATTACCAATACGGGAAAGTCGAACCTGATCATTCATAGCTTTACATCCGACAACGAACTGATCTCCATCAACCGGGGAAAGAAGGAAATCAAACCGGGAGAAACAACCACCTATAAGGTTTCCATACGCCCCAAAGATGTAAAAGTTCGCCTGGAGGCCTTAGTGAACATTATCAGCAATGATCCGAACGGACCGGTTCGTTTATTAAAAGTAACAGCCCATAAATAAAACAACACAATCATGGAACACCCAGAAAATGACGATTTGTACAAAGGATTAAAAGTAAATAAAGGTATAGTCGACGTACCAACGGTAAACCCATACCTTAAGAAACGAGTACAACGCAGACAATATACGCCGGCAGAATACGTAGAAGGTATTCTGAAAGGCAACATCACCATCTTAAGCCAGGCAGTAACACTGGTAGAAAGTGCCAAACACGAACATCAGCAGATCGCCCAGGAAATCATAGAGAAATGCCTTCCTTATGCCGGAAAATCCATGCGTATCGGTATTACAGGTGTTCCGGGTGCTGGAAAAAGTACGTCAATTGATGTATTTGGTATGCATCTCCTGAAAAAAGGACATAAGCTGGCAGTCTTGGCCATCGACCCAAGTAGTGAGCGTTCGAAAGGCAGTATCTTAGGAGACAAGACCCGAATGGAAACTTTGTCGAGAGAGAAAGATGCGTTTATTCGTCCTTCGCCATCGGCCGGTTCATTAGGTGGTGTAGCCCGTAAGACGAGAGAAACGATTATCTTATGCGAGGCTGCCGGATTTGATACGGTCTTCGTAGAGACAGTCGGTGTCGGTCAGAGTGAAACAGCCGTACATTCAATGGTCGATTTCTTCCTATTGATCCAATTGGCAGGAACCGGCGATGAATTACAGGGCATCAAACGTGGTATCATGGAAATGGCAGACGGCATCATCATCAACAAAGCCGATGGAGACAATGTGGATAAAGCCCAGATGGCCGCATCTCAGTTCCGCAATGCCCTGCATCTTTTCCCGCCTACCGAATCAGGCTGGACGCCCAAAGTCCTCACCTACTCCGGTTATTACAACATCGGTGTCAAAGAGATCTGGGATATGATTGATGAATACATGGCCTTCACCAAAAAGAACGGCTACTTCGAATATAAGAGACGCGAACAGGCCAAATACTGGATGTATGAAAGCATCAACGACACCTTGCGTGATACGTTCTACAACAATCCGGCAGTCAGCTCCATGCTCAATCAAACAGAGCAGCAGGTTCTGCAAAACGAGATTACGCCGTTCGTAGCAGCCAAACGCATGATGGATTTATTCTTGGGAGACATCTCCAGCACGAAGTAATTAGAACAGATCACTTTTTAATACAGTAGTCGTGGAGAGAGACACGGAGTTCATTTCCCAACGATCTCCGTGTCTCTCTTTTTATTCCTGAATCATCTTTCACTTTTTCAATATATCTCTATAAAACAAAACCTTGTAGTGATTTAAGAAGTTTCACTCAATATCTCCATCCCGACCATACTAATTTCCGAATTCCAGGCTGTAACAAGCGCCATCTCTCCTCCTCTCCTATCTCCAGCAAATGAAACAGTAAGTTTTATCCATAAATATATTCATATATTCCCTGCTACAAACTACTGTTTTTATGCCACAAATTAATTAATTCACTGATGTGATCTAATCAATTTACAATGGTGATTCAATTAATTCACAATTGTGAATTAATTAATTCATATTAGTGAATCAATAAAATTATAGGCAGAAAAATAAGAAATCATAACTGGATTTACAAGAATTTCTAACGACTAGACACGAGTTGATTTTTCCAGGTAAATATTTGGAAAACGGATATTTATGAGTCTATTTTTATTCCGAAAGCGAACCGGTTCATTCACATAATTATTAATTTCAAATAAAATAGGAATATGGAAAATTATATCAAAAATCTCATATATAGCATTTGGACAAAATTGACTTCACCAAGAGATCAAGTCCATATATATCAAGCAAATGAACGTCTGGCGAAAACACCGGGTGGTTATAAAACAGCAGAAATGTTACAAGCATTAAGTCTGTTTTTGCAACAACATTATCAGTTTAGGTTCAACCTACTGACAGAAGGAACTGAATTTAAAGGACAAAATAAACCGGACAGTTCATACCGCCCGGTTTCCCAACGGGATTTAAACAGCTTCTGCCAATCTGCCCAACAAGCCGGAATCGCCTGTTGGGATCGGGATATTTCCCGTTTCGTCTATTCCAACCAAATCGCGGAATATCATCCATTCCGGACGTATCTGTCAGGACTTCCGGCATGGGATGGGCAGGATCGGATTACCGCTTTGGCCCGGCGTGTGGCTGACACGCCCCTATGGATCAATGGTTTCCACCGATGGATGTTAGGAATGACTGCCGGCTGGATGGGTTTGGATACGCAGCACGGCAATAGTGTGGCTCCTATTCTGGTAAGCCGGCTACAAGGAATGCACAAATCTACTTTTTGCAAGTTGTTGCTTCCTGATCCACTCCGGTCGTACTATACCGACAGCGTAGATCTAAACAGCCAAGGAATGATTGAGCAGAAATTAGCGTTATTCGGTCTGATCAACCTGGATGAATTTGATAAAATACCGCTCCGCAAAATGGCGCTGTTGAAGAACCTGATGCAGATGACGGAACTGAATATCCGTAAAGCCTATCAGAAGAATTTCCGGCCATTGCCCCGAATTGCCTCGTTCATCGCGACTTCCAACCGGAAAGATTTACTGAGCGACCCAAGTGGTAGCCGACGTTTTCTGTGTGTGGAAATCGAACATAAAATAGACATCTCACCGATCGACTATGAACAAGTGTATGCACAATTGAAAACGGAACTCCTCAATGGCGAACGATACTGGTTCACTACCGAAGAAGAAGCTGAAATCCAACAGTCGAATACAGGATTTTACAAACAGACCGTCGAAGAAGAACTCTTCTTTGCCACCTTCCGTCCGAGTGAAAAGTCGTCCTGTGGCGAACTGCTTTCGTCGGCCGAAATCTTCCGCCGGATGAAGAAACGGCATCCGTCCGCCATGCGAGGCATGACTTTACGTACTTTCAGTCTGCTTCTCCCTCAACTGGGACTTTCCCGTATCCATACTCATTATGGGAATGTCTATGCGGTGGAAGAGATATAGAATCTGGTTGTTGAATTCATAGGGTTTAGCTTTTTGTCTTTCAATAGAGACTAAACCCTATATTTTAGGTCTTTGAAGTATTGATGAATATCATGCAATTCCACTGTATCGCTGACTGACAAAATTATATACGGCATCCCGGTAATAGGTAATGCTTTCATCCGGATAACTCTCCGGAAGTTCTTGCCAAAGCATATCCCGGATGGTAACAACGATGGCCGCTTTGGTTTCTTGCTTGTCAAACGGATGATCCATGGTTTTCAGAATCTCCTTGATTTTACTTAATAAATCTTTGGCCACCTTCTTCAACTTCTTCATGTCTTCTTTCGATAAATCATCTTTCATCAAGACATCATACATGGAGAGTTGTTCGTCGTTATCAAAACCTTCCCGAATGTAACGTTTTTCTTCTTCCGAGAGTTCTTCGGTCAGGTGCATCAGCGCTTCGAAAGTTTTTTCAATGCTCACCCGATTCTGTTCTTCATTATATTGGTGAATGATTTCCTGATATTTCTCATAGAAATTAATCCGTGACGGATTAACGGCCAGCATCTGAGCAATTCGTTCTTGTAACAAATCTTGGATATCCTTCATGATCAGGTTCTTTTCTCGTTTTTTGGCAAATTCACGCCTCAGCAGATCAAAATCAATCCGGCTGATATCAAAGCGACGACTTGAATCATCATCAGACGCTATATTTCTAGGATTGATATCCAAGTGTTCATTGATAATTTCATTGATTGTCACACTCAGATCAGTAATATCCGCATGTTTACGCTTTCGCTGCAATTCTTTGTAAATAGCCTCAATGGCATCTTTTTGCTGTTTCATTTCCAAGGTCACCTCATCCCTGGTCAGGAATTTCCACCATTTCAGTAAAGATGTGGCTAGCGTACAATAACTCTTTCGGACCTCCGGTGTCTCACACATAGCATTGGCTGCCGTCTTTAAAAGTTCTAACTTCAGGAAGGCTTCGGCATCTATCAAATCCTGTAATTCAAAACCATATTCTTTCAGAAAAGCAATGGTAGCCGACAAGATGTCTAACACACGATTTATCAATTCTTTTTTATCGATCGTCGGATCTTTGCCTGCTGTTATGCCATCCGGACTGGCCGTATAATCGGCTAGCGCCTGTCTCAGCGCTTTGACAATTCCGATATAATCCACAACAAGACCATTTTCCTTTCCTTCGGCTACACGGTTAGCCCGCGCAATGGTTTGCATCAGCGTATGCGCCTTCATGGGCTTATCGATATATAAGCACGACAAAGTCTTTACATCAAATCCGGTCAGCCACATAGCACAAACAAAAACGACCCGCAACGGATTGTCGGCACTTTTGAATTCTTTGTCAAGCTCACGTTTTTCCATTTTCTCGCGATGCGGCAAAATGTCAAGTCCCCATTTCCGGAATGTCTGTATTTCGTTCTGTTCTTGCGAGACAACGACAGCCATCTCCGTCTGTTGCATCCATTCCAGTTTGCGTTTCATTTCCTGCACCTCTTGCTGATACACGCATCGATCGATCTGTTTTTGCAGAGCAGCTATTTCTTTCTGCCAATAGGTTTGCACATAGTTGTACATGCGCACACAAGTCACCTTGTTGTAACAAACAAACATGGCTTTACCGGATGTCCACAAATCACTGTAATGACGCACAAAATCCTGGGCGATCATCTTCAAGCGTTTGGGTGCTGTCAGCAAATGTACTTCCTTGGCAAATTCACGTTCCAACTTTGCCTGTTGCGAAGCATCTATCTCTCCGGCCTGTTCCAATACAGCCGCTATCTCTTCATTGATTTCCGGATTCTTCAAATCCTTCAACCGTTCACCACGATTCTCATAATACAACGGAACGGTTGCTTTATCATCTACCGCCCGTTTAAAATCGTAGATACTTACATAACCTCCGAAAGTTCTGGCCGTTATATTGTCGTCGCGCAACAAGGGAGTACCGGTGAATCCGATACGGTTGGCAGTAGGTAACAGGTGCATCAGGTTCTCGGCAAAAACTCCGTTTTGTGTACGGTGTGCTTCATCGCTGATGACAATAATATCATGGTCAGGATAAATCGGTTCGGCATTGGGTTTATTGAATTTCTGAATCAGGGAGAATATGAAAGAAGGATTCCCTTTCAGCTTGGCAATCAGATCATCGCCACTCCGGGCAATAAATTTCTGCGCCTTCACATTTCCCAAAACGCCACAGTTCTCAAACGTATTACTGATTTGCTTATTCAATTCTTCCCGGTCAGTCAATACGACAATTGTCGGAGAACCTTCAAACTTCCTTCTTATTTTACGAGACAGAAACAACATGGAATAACTTTTGCCACTTCCTTGTGTATGCCAGAATACACCCAGTTTTCCATGCATATATTCCCGTTTCCGATACATTTCTATGGCCTGATTTACGCCTAAATACTGATGATTTCGGGCCAGGATTTTCACTGTTTTCCCATCCGAATGATCATAAAGCAGGTAGTTTTCCAACAAGTCGAGGAAGTTCTCTTTCTTACAGATACCACGTAACATGGTGGGCAGTTCAATATTTCCGCTATCCATTTCATGCAGACGCTTCCACTCATGAAAGAATTCCCATTTGGAATCTATCGTTCCTACGCGCGCCTCCAAGCCGTTACTAAACATGATAAAAGCGTTGTAATAAAACAGCCGCGGAACAGTATCCAGATAATCCCGATAATTCTGATGGAATGCATTTTCTACCTCTACATCGTGATTCTTTAACTCGATAAAAAGTAACGGAATACCATTGACAAAGCCTACTATATCAGCCCGGCGCCGATATAAAGCTCCATATACCCACAATTCTCTGACGCACAGAAAATCGTTCTGTTCTACCACATCAAAATCTATCACCTTCGCCCTGATTTCTTCGGTAGTGCCGTCTGGTTTCACACGTGTTACCGGAATACCTTCCCGGATATATTGATACTTCTGTTCGTTAATCTGCATCAATGCCTGACTACTCATGTGCTCCGTCATTCGCTCTACAGCCTCCGCCATCTGCTTGTCAGTGATCCATGGATTCAATCGTACAAGTGCTTTTCGGAAACGGCCGGCCAGCAGCACTTCGTGATACGAGGTTCGCCCCAGCGTACCGTTTTCGCCCAACACTTCCCTATCATAAGCATAAACGGAAGTCCAGCCCAGTTCATTTTCCAATAAATCGGCTGCGCTATTCTGTATGAGTCTGTCTTCGCTGTAGTCTGTTGACATGGTTTGATTCAGATTTTTGTTTTCAAGCTAAAGTAGAGAGTTTTTAGAGAAAAAACAAATGAATGGGATGATTTCAAACGCAATTTGGGTAATAACAGTTTTATACTGAGTTTTTTTCATGTATCTTTGGGTATTGAAAAGAAACAAATTAATTTTCGGTATGGACAAGCTTTATCCAATAGGCATACAAAGTTTTGGAGAAATCCGTAAAGGAGGATATATCTACATAGATAAAACAAGGCTTATATACAATCTGTCGCATAGTGGGAAATATTATTTCCTGAGCCGACCCAGACGTTTTGGAAAAAGTCTTCTATTATCTACCCTTGAAGCCTATTTCTTAGGGAAAAAAGATCTTTTCAAAGATCTGGCTATGGAAAAGCTTGAATCGGAATGGGCAGAGCATCCTGTTTTTCATCTTGATCTGAACTCTGAAAAATATGACAGCAAAGAAAGACTCGACGGAGTCCTTCATGATGCGCTCTGTAAATGGGAAGATAAATACGGGAAGAGAGAAAGTGAAACTTCTTTTTCTCTCCGATTCCAAGGGATTATCCAGCGAGCCGCACAAAAGGCAGGCAGAAACGTCGTCATCCTGATCGATGAATATGACAAACCTATGCTCCAAGCCATCGGGAATCCGGAACTACAAACAGAATTCAGAAACACATTGAAAGCGTTCTATGGTGTACTAAAATCGTGTGATGCCTATATACGTTTCGCCATGCTTACTGGAGTAACTAAGTTTGGGAAAGTCAGCGTATTCAGCGACTTAAACAATCTAATGGATATTTCCATGCTCAATAAGTATGCGACTATTTGTGGAATAACAAATGATGAGCTTTTTGAATATTTCGACGAGGACATACACCAACTGTCAAAAGCCCTCGGATTGAGCTATCATGAGACCTGCGACAAACTGAAACTTTATTACGACGGGTATCATTTCAGTTACAAATCTACAGGCATCTACAATCCGTTCAGTCTTCTGAACACATTTGCCAATATGCAATTGGGGAATTATTGGTTTGAAACCGGAACTCCAACCTATCTTGTAGAGCTGATGAAACAGCATAACTATGCGGTAAGCGAAATCGAGCACATCGTTACCAGTGGACCAGTACTTGATTGTATCGATGCTGCTTCTACTGATCCTGTTCCTATTATCTATCAAAGTGGTTACCTTACCATACAAGATTATAATGACGAGTTCGGGAATTATACACTTGGATTTCCCAACCGGGAGGTAGAACAAGGATTTATGAAATTCATTCTTCCTTATTACGCTTCTGTCAGCGTCAGTAAATCATCTTACGAAATACAATGTTTTGTAAATGATGTGCGCCGTGGCCATGTTGACGATTTTTTAAGTCGGCTCCAAACATTCTTTGACGACACGCCCTACGAACTTGTTCGTGAACGGGAGATCCATTACCAGAATATACTTTATATCGTTTTCAAACTGATGGGATTCCATACTGAAGTAGAATATCGGACATCACATGGACGTGTAGATTTAGTATTGAAAACATCCGATTATATTTACATAATGGAATTTAAACTGAACGGTAGCGCTGAAGAAGCAATCAGTCAAATAAACGCAAAAGGTTATGCCCAACCTTTTGCAAAAGATGGGCGCAAAGTCATAAAGGTTGGCATAAACTTCAGCGATAAAACCAAAAGCATAGACAAATGGATTATAGAATAGTTGCTTGAATCTTGTTTTAATTTTAGGTTTTATACTTCTATTTCCCCACCCATCAGTTTGGGAAGCAGGCGGTCACGGGCTTCAACTATGTAAAGCATACTCCCCTTTAATTCCATAATCAATTCTATACTTGGAGATATTAGTTTACAATATGCCTCTATCAACTGTTGCATTGGTAATAAAACATCAACTGTATGAATTGATTGATTTGTTAATTGAGGTTGAGCTGCACCTGTTCTAACAGAGTAGAAATTAGCATGTTTCAAAAAATGGTACGTAAAAGCTAATTTACAATATGAATACTTCTCTAACGGCGTAACTATAAAAGAATTGTTTGTTATAAATGATTCTTTGTGAAAAGTCATTGAAACATCGCCACTTCCATTTCCTCGGCTAGTAATAAGTACAACTTGTTCGTGACAATTTGATTTACTATAATAACCAATAATACCATTTGCACCATATACGGGATAATTCCCTTTTACAGTCACTAATTTTGTAGATAAGTTCTTTCCATATTTTATTTGATATATGTCATCAACACATTTCTTCTCCCATCCTTCCGGCACCCCATCCACAATCTTAGTATTCTCATGCCCTGGGAAACGTAAATCAACAAACCATTCTTTATAAAGACGCTGTGCTGATTCTTCCAACAACTTAATCTGTTTTTGGTAGTTTTCTATCAAGGAATCGTAACGGGAAAGGATTTCTGCAATACGTCTTTGAGTAATTATATTATCTTCAATCAGTATTTGCATTTTAGAAAAGGCAGATTTAGATACATTTTCTCTTCCTGAGGCCGTTCCCGAATCTAACATTTTGATATTTGGTAGAATATTCTTTACCGCATAATAAACATATTCATTATCAAAATTTTCATTAGGTATTATTGCATTCATCGCTTGATTAATAAAAAGGTCACAATGTGCCATTGTCATCTTTTTACCAATACTTCCAATAGTAACAACGCAAATTGAACCTTTAGGTATCAAGCTTTTTATATACTTATTATATCCTTCTTCGGAATAATATTCTTCTGGATGATAAGTATATTTTTCAGTTTCAGAAATATCTGTTGCCTTAATAAAAGGGGTGTAGTTCCCATATAATTTAGGATTACTTCTTGGAGGAGTATTCCCTGTAATTATAATTCCTAATTCGCCTATTGTTACTATTTTTTTCATACCTTCCCCTCCTTTCTATCCTTCAAACTTACCACTTTCCAATATCCGCTCTTATTACTACCCATACGCACAATCATCCCGGCTCTTCTCAACTCGCCCAAACGTCGCTTGATAGTTGCTTCCGACACGCCCAATAATGCTCCATATTCAGCATAATTCAGTTTATTATTCTTTAGAATAGCCTGATACAAGCGTTCTGTTATCGGGTCAGAAAGTTCATTTATCGGGTCAGATACCGGTTTTATCAGGTCAGCAATGCCCAATGCCTTATATTCATCCAGCAGGGAAAGCAATGTTTCTATCTTATGATTCATACTCATTTCAGCGTCTCCCAGTCGTTTAATATTTCCTTCATAAGCACGTTGGCTTCTTCATGAAGTTTTGCCAGTTCCGCATGGATTTCATTCATACGTTCGTGAAAATCCACACCGTCGTCTTCTGCTTCCGGAACACCCACGTAGGCTCCCGGAGTAAGCGAATAGTTCTTTTCCTCTATTTCGTCCAGCGTGGCAATCTTACAGAGTCCGGCAATGTCCTGATACTCTCCGTTGCCAAATTTCTCCGTCAACCAGTTGTATTCTTCAATAATCGTCAGAATTTCCTCAAGCACATTACAGAATCTATCTCCTGCCAGTCTCATGGGTTTGAGCTCACGCTTTTTCAGCCTCTCTTCCGCCAACTTGACGCAGCTCTTGGTCTGCTCTATCTGCCCGTTCAAGTTCTTGGATAATTCATCATAATTGTTCCACAGACTGCCAAGCCATGCCAATGAACTATTGAACTGACCGGTAGTCTCATCATCAAGAAGGGAGGCAAAAAGCTGTGCTTCTTCCGAAATAGAATTTACCGCCTCGCTTATATCATGGTTGTATTTTTCCAATAATGCCTGGTATTTGTCTGTTTCCCCACGGTAAAGGTGGACGATTGCCTGCAAATTGAGCAGTTGCCATTCAGTCCATTCATTCAGCGTACGATCAACAACTGTATAATATTTACGGGCATCGATAAACAGCACCTTGTCGCGGTTTTCTTCCCGTTTGGCCTTATCAAAAAACCACAGGGAACAAGGCAATGACAATGTGTAGAAAAAGTTATTCCCTACGCTGACCATCACATCTACATGTCCGGTCTTTACCAGTTGCTCCCTGATGTCGCGATCCTTGTTGGAACTGTCGGTAGCTGAACTGGCCATGACGAAACCGGCACGACCATGATCATTCAGATACGCATAAAAATAGTTTATCCAAAGATAATTGGCATTCCCGATCTCTTTTGTCTTCGCATTAACACCTGGCAATCCAAAAGGAAGGCGCCCGGCACTTGAAGCCGATTCCGATTTTACCTTATCCACGTTGAAAGGAGGATTCGCAATTACATAATCACACTTACCTGCCAGATTGAACGCATCATGATAGAAAGAATTGGCCTCATCACCAGAAACAATACGCCCGCTAAGTCCATGTACCGCCATATTCATCAGACAAAGCTGCGCATTATACTCCACTTTTTCTTGTCCGAAGAAAGTCATTTGCGTATTGGCATTCATACCGGCAGCATTCACAAAATCACCCGTCTGCACAAACATACCACCCGAACCACAAGCCGGATCAAACATGACTCCATGTTCAGGTTCCAATACATTGACCAACATCTTTACCAATGATTTGGGCGTGAAGAAAACCCCATCATCACTGGCTACGGCCTTAGCAAACTTAGAAAGAAAATACTCATAAATACGTCCGATAATATCACCACCAATCTCATCAATCGTCTCATTATTAAAGATACGAAGCAATTCACGCAGCAAATCATCGGCAAACATGGTGTAAGTCTTAGGCAAGACACCTGTCAGTTGTGCGCTTTGTTCTTCCACCAATTGCATGGCATTGTTTACGGCCTCACCCAAGGAATTAATAGGTTGCCCGCCTTTATCCTTCAAACCGACAGATGCAATATGATCAGGCAGATTAACAAGAAAATCGAACTGCGCCTCCCGAGGGAGATAAAGTGCACTTTTAGCGGCAAAATCATTTGGTTCCACCGGCATTATGCGTCCGCCACGAGAAGGACGGTTCTTCATAATCTCAGCCTCCACCAATTTATAACGGCTATAAGCATAGCGCAAAAACAACAAGGCCAAAACAGGCATACAGTATTGGCTGCTTGTCAATTTACTACCCTGCCTTAACAAATCAGCAGATTCCCATAAATCTGCTTCCAATTTCCGTATATTGATCATATCTTATTTTCTTATTACGTTATGTTTTTCTGTACACAATAGTCAAATCACATCATCTAACAGACAAACAGGAAGATAAAGGGAAAGTGAAAGATGATTTTTTCTTCAATCAGTCTATTCTATATCCATCCTACAAATCCCATAAATTATCAAAGACAACATCCAAGTCATTATGTTCCTGCATATAAATAAAGTCCTTCAGACACAACTTAGCTCCTTTTACACTTCGAGACAAAGCTACATAAGTTTCCAGATTAGAAATCTCTTTTTTATGTAAATTATTCATTTGCTCTAATGCCAAAGGAAGCTCTTTCAGTGAATATTTACGAAATCCAGCATATGTACCCAAAACACCCGGGAAAGGAGCGTTATATAATAAATCATACTCCTGCTCCAAACGATTCACTTGAGCCTGTAAAACTTTGTTATACTGTTTTAGCATATCATCAGTCTGATCGATTGGCTCTTTAGCCGATTCTTCCAACCAATTGACCTGCATTCGTAATAAAGAAGCCAGATCTTTTTCCTGATATGCTTTCGTTAATTGCTTCATTCGTTCTTCTTTCAGCAATCGTTGTGTCTCATCAGCTTCTTTATCAGGATGTAATTCTTTTACCAGTTCAAGATATATTCCCCGTATAGACTTCCAAGTCTTCTCCGCTTGAATTTCCTTTTCTATTTCACGTTTACTCAACTTTTTCTTTTCTGACGAGCTAGAGTTTCCTTGTTCATTTACAGATCTTTTAGCTTCATAAACAGCTTGAAAAAACTCATCAGGACTTTTTGCATTTTTCATATCTTCTGTTGGCGTAATTCCAAACATCTCACAAAAAGAAAGCATTGATTCAAGCTCTTTTTTGTTTATTTCTTCTTGGGAAAGTCCCGTACTAATCTGCATATAATCTTGACGGATTGCCTCTAAAGCCTCTCTTCGCTTTTCATCAAAAGGAAGTTCATCTAAATGTTCACATTCATCTAAAATCAATTCAGGCAAATACGACTTTTCTTTCTTAGTCAATCTGGCCGTTTTATAAACACGATCTAAATTACATAACAGCTCATCCGTCAATTGAGCTTCTTGCTCAAATAAACAAAACAAGTTTTCATCAAAATACTTTTTAATGACATGTTCCCTTTGTGGCAATTCATCTATAATCATTTTCAACTTTGCGATCTTTTTATTCAATCGATTAAAAGTTGTTTGTGCACCAGACAATTTCTTCTTTCCTTTAGGGATAATAGGAATCATCATTTTTTCCTGATCCTGAAACATATCGAATGCCAATTCCTTCTGAGTGTCTTTCTTTCCCATATTACGCTAAAACATATACGCTGGAACAAAAAAGGATGTCACTTACCACCAAGTAACATCCTTAATAAGTAGCGCAACCGGGACTCGAACCCGGGTTTCAGCCGTGAGAGGGCCGCGTCCTAGGCCACTAGACGAATGCGCCATTTGTTGTCCTTAAGACAGTGCAAAAGTAAAGATTTATTTTAATCCGACAAATAGTTTTGCAAAAAAATTATTTCTCTTACCTTTGTAAGTCGTTAGGTATCGTGTATAACTAACATGGTAATTAATAGAAAAACATTACTAATACCAGTTTAATAAACAACTAATATTATGGCAGAACAAAAAGAAAAACTTTTCTCTGAATTCGAACCCGTTTCAACCGAAGCGTGGATTGCGAAAATCACGGCCGACCTGAAAGGCGTTCCGTTTGAGAAAAAGCTTGTTTGGAAAACAGGTGAAGGCTTTAATGCCAATCCGTTCTATCGTTTGGAAGATCTGGAAGGTCTGAAAACTACTACTGCACTTCCAGGCGAATTCCCGTATGTACGTGGTACGAAGAAAGACAATGACTGGAAAGTACGCCAAAACATTGAAGTTACATGCTTCAAAGCGGCTAACGAAAAGGCATTGGACATTCTGAACAAAGGAGTTACTTCATTAGGCTTTATCATTAAAGGCGACGAAGTAAGCGCTGAAAACATTGCGACCTTGCTTGAAGGCATTTGTCCGGCAAGCGTAGAACTGAACTTTAATACTTGCAACTGTAAGGCTGCCAAGTTAATCGAAATCTTAGCTGCTTATTATGCTTCTAAAGGTGTTGATGCAGCTAAATGCGAAGGTTCAGTAAACTTTGATCCGTTCAAAAAGCCGTTAATCAAAGGCCATAAGAACGAAAACTGGGTAGAAGGCGCTAAAGCTGTATTAGAAGCTGCAAAAGCACTTCCTAACTACAAAGTTTTGGCTGTTAATGCCTTCTTATTCAACAATGCCGGAGCTTATATCGCTCAGGAATTAGGTTATGCTTTAGCCTGGGGTAACGAACTGTTGGCTAAACTGACAGATGCTGGTTGCAGCGTAGATGAAGTAGCCAAGAGAATCAAATTCAACTTTGGTATCAGCTCAAACTACTTCATGGAAATTGCTAAATTCCGTGCAGCTCGTTGGTTGTGGGCCGAAATCGTAGCCGCTTACAAACCTGCTTGCGAATGTGCTTGCAAGATGGCTGTTCATGCCCAGACTTCAAAATGGAATATGACAATTTATGACGCACATGTAAACTTGTTGCGTTCACAGACAGAAGCCATGTCTGCTGCTATTGCAGGTGTTGACTCAATTACAGTTCGTCCGTTCGACGAAGCCTTCGAAACTCCGGATGACTTCTCTGAACGTATCGCCCGCAACCAGCAGTTATTGCTGAAAGAAGAATCTCACTTCGACAAGGTTGTTGACCCGGCTGCCGGTTCATATACTGTTGAAGTATTCACCAACTCAATTGCTGATGTTGCCTGGAAGTTATTCCTGGAAACAGAAGAAAAAGGTGGTTTCGGTGCACAGGCTAATGCCGGAGAAATCCAGGCTGCTGTCAATGCTTCCAACGAAGCTCGTCACAAAGCTGTTGCTACTCGCCGTGAAACCTTACTGGGTACGAACCAGTTCCCGAACTTCACAGAAGTAGCAGCTGAAAAGATCAAGAAAGAAGAAGGCGCTTGCTGCTGCCAGAACAAAGAAGGTCACAGCTGTGGCGAACCGGAAATTGCTACACTGAACTTTGCACGTGGCGGCTCTCAATTTGAAGCTTTGCGTCTGGCTACTGAAAAGAGTGGCAAGACTCCGAAAGCATTCATGTTGACAATCGGTAACTTGGCAATGCGTTTGGCTCGTTCTCAATTCTCTTGCAACTTCTTTGCTTGCGCAGGTTACAAGACAATTGATAACTTAGGATTTGATACAGTTGAAGCAGGTGTAGAAGCCGCTGTTAAGGCAGGTGCAGACATCGTTGTCTTGTGTTCAAGCGATGACGAATATGCAGAACTGGCTCCGGCAGCATTCAAGGCTTTGAATGGCCGTGCTCAATTTGTAGTAGCAGGTGCTCCTGCTTGCATGGAAGACCTGAAGGCTCAGGGTATTGATCAGTTTATTAATGTAAAGAGCAATGTATTGGAAACATTGCAGGCTTTCAATGCTAAGTTAGGTATTTAAAAATCCAAAAGACAATGAGACCAAATTTTAAAGACATAGATATTAAAAATGCCGGCTTCGCTGCTACAAATGCAGCTGAATGGGCAAAAGCCAATGGCATTGAAGCCAATTGGAAAACACCGGAACACATCAATGTGAAACCGGTCTATACAAAAGAAGACTTGGAAGGTATGGAACACCTGAACTTCGTATCTGGTATTCCTCCTTATCTGCGTGGTCCGTACAGCGCTATGTATCCATTGCGCCCTTGGACAATCCGCCAGTATGCAGGTTTCTCTACCGCTGAAGAATCAAACGCATTCTATCGTCGTAACCTGGCTTCCGGTCAGAAGGGTTTGTCTGTAGCATTCGACCTTCCGACTCACCGTGGTTATGACCCTGATAATGCCCGCGTGGTAGGTGATGTTGGTAAAGCGGGTGTTTCCATCTGCTCTATCGAAAACATGAAGACGCTGTTTGATGGTATTCCATTGAATAAGATGTCAGTTTCTATGACCATGAACGGTGCCGTTCTTCCTGTCATGGCCTTCTACATCAATGCAGGTCTGGAACAGGGTGCTAAATTGGAAGAAATGGCCGGTACAATCCAGAATGATATCCTGAAGGAATTCATGGTGCGTAATACATATATCTATCCGCCAGAGTTCTCAATGCGTATCATCGCTGATATCTTCGAATATACTTCACAGAAGATGCCGAAGTTCAACTCAATCTCCATCTCTGGTTACCACATGCAGGAAGCTGGTGCAACAGCTGATATCGAAATGGCTTATACCTTGTGCGATGGTTTGGAATATCTTCGTGCTGGTGTAAATGCAGGTATTGATATCGATGCATTTGCTCCACGTCTGTCATTCTTCTGGGCAATCGGTATGAATCACTTCATGGAAATTGCCAAGATGCGTGCTGCCCGTATGTTGTGGGCTAAGATTGTAAAGAGCTTTGGTGCCAAGAATCCGAAATCATTGGCTTTGCGTACACACTGCCAGACTTCAGGTTGGTCACTGACTGAACAGGATCCGTTCAACAACGTAGGTCGTACTTGTATTGAAGCTATGGCTGCAGCTTTAGGTCACACTCAGTCATTACATACCAATGCATTGGACGAAGCTATCGCTCTTCCGACAGACTTCTCTGCTCGTATTGCTCGTAATACACAGATCTATATCCAGGAAGAAACGAAAGTCTGCAAGCAGATCGACCCGTGGGGTGGTTCTTACTATGTAGAATCTCTGACAAACGAACTGGTACACAAAGGCTGGGCTTTGATTCAGGAAATCGAAAGCATGGGCGGTATGGCAAAGGCTATCGAAACAGGTCTGCCGAAGATGCGTATCGAAGAAGCCGCTGCCCGTACTCAGGCTCGTATTGACTCTGGTATCCAGACAATCGTTGGTGTTAACAAATATCGTCTGCCGAAAGAAGATCCGATCGATATTCTGGAAATTGATAACACTGCCGTTCGTAACGAACAGATTGAACTGTTGAAACAGTTGCGTGCTAATCGTGATGAAGCTGCTGTACAGAAGGCATTGGCCGACATCACTGAGTGCGTGAAGACCAAGAAAGGTAACTTACTTGATCTGGCTGTTAAAGCAGCTGCAGTTCGTGCTACTCTGGGTGAAATCTCTGACGCTTGCGAAGCTGTTGTAGGACGTTATAAAGCAATTATTAGAACTATTTCAGGCGTGTACTCATCAGAAACTAAGAAAGACGCGGACTTTGAAAAGGCTTGCCAGTTGACAGCCGAGTTCGCTAAGAAAGAAGGTCGCCAGCCACGTATCATGATCGCTAAGATGGGTCAGGACGGACACGACCGTGGTGCAAAAGTTGTTGCTACTGGTTATGCAGACTGTGGTTTCGACGTTGATATGGGACCGTTGTTCCAGACTCCGGCCGAAGCTGCTCGTCAGGCTGTAGAAAACGACGTTCACGTAATGGGTGTTTCTTCATTGGCTGCAGGACACAAGACATTGATTCCGCAGGTTATTGAAGAACTGAAGAAATTAGGTCGTCCGGATATCGTTGTAATCGCTGGTGGTGTTATCCCAGTACAGGATTATGACTTCTTGTATAAAGCTGGTGTAGCAGCTATCTTTGGTCCGGGTACTTCTGTAACCAAGGCTGCTTGTCAGATCATGGAAATCTTGTTGGGTGAATAATTAATTTTATTCCCTAAAACCATAGCCCCGTCAGATAAAGAAGATTTGTCTGGCGGGGTTTATTTTTACACAAAACCATAGCTACTATTTCTTGATATTCCTTATATTTGCCAAAACAAAACCCTAAGATATGAAAAAAGAATTTGGAAAATGGCTAATGGATATAGCCAAGTATCTAATGACAGTTGCCATATTGTCATCTATTATTACAGATATGGATAAAACATGGTTATACTATCTGTCTTTATTATTTTTTATAGTATTAATCCTTGTACTCGGCTTGTGGCTGATACGAGATAAAAAGGAAGGAGTATAATATGCTAACAATCATGAGTTGCATTACACTTTTAATTATAGCTATTATAGGTGTTCTTTATTTCAATTATCAAGATAAAAAAGAAGAGAAGAATAAACAATCTAAATAAACAGCACCACGGTATTGGAAAGTATCCTGATACCGTGGTGCTATTTTTATTCCAATATCTCAGACAAAACATTCTTCTGAGAATTTCTAACAAAGACAAGCTTACGAGTTCTTCCACTTCACCCATACAGAAACTTCTGTATAGACATGCTTGTAACGGATTATCAGACGATACTCTGAGTCTACACTACCAAAAGAAGCTGCCCTTAGTTTTAATTGTTTTCCTTCAACCGTATAAGTAAGCCCATCTTGGGCCTTTCCTAACAAAACGATTTCCATATCTTCCGGATGAGACGAAGGCAAATCAATAACTAATGGAGTTTGTTCGTCGATAGAAGACAGATAAGGATCCAACCAGATCGTTCCAAGCGAACTACCCCAAACGGGTAATTGCCCATCCAATGGTTTTCCTAATAGAAAACGGACATTTGCACCGGTAATACTGTCTCTTCGCTGAATCCAGGAATCAACAAATACCCGATAGACGGAAGCGGACTCTGCTATGGCCAACTGCCCGGATTCTTCAAATTCTAATATATCATCAACATCACAAATCACATAACCATTTCCTGGTTGTACAGCTACTTGTGGAGCCATATTTATGAAATCAGGCATTTCTATATCGCCAATACCCGATTTCTTTCCCATATCAAAAATAGGGAAACGGTTACTATGGAAATTCCTCTCGCCCGTTATATATACATCCAAATTTCCTAACAAGGTCTTTCCATGCCATTCGTCCATCATATACAAGGCAGCCGTGCCTTCTGGAAACAATTCTTCCGTACTCAAATCGTCCGAACACGAAAAACAGGCCATTAACCAAGACAATGCCGCCCAAACAACAAGATTACTCTTCATCATACTCATTTCTTTTTAGTTTTATCAAATCTTTTTCTGATGAAGAGTCCTGCTATCCGGATTTATCACTATAACAACCGATACTATTTAATAATAATTTAGAAATGATCAGTTGCCCCGATAAGTAGAATATCCAAAAGGAGAAAGAGTTATCGGTACATGATAATGCTTATCATCCTTAATCTCAAATACGACTTCTATGAAAGGATAAAAAGTATCCTGTTGTTGTTCCTTAAAATAAGGAGCAGTTTCATACGTCAGCTTGTAAATACCCTGATGATTGGTTCCGTCTTCCGGCAAGAAATCCTTTACCCGACCATTGGCATCCGTCATTTTTTCTGTAATTTGAACCCAAGACGTAGTCTGAGTATCCAACTTTGACAGGCGAATCTTTACATCTGCAGCCGGAGCACCTTTATTGATATCCAAAATATGACTCGATAATTGATAAGAGGCCTCTTGTCCCCAACCGAATTGTGCCCATACAGCCAATACTGCCACCATAAAAATCTGCTTCACACTCATAACTTTTAGATTTGAAATAAACGGTTTAATAAATAAAATTAGGTAAGAATATACCACCCTCTCTTATAAAGAGAACAGAATGAAAAGAAGAATAGTTATGTATTGAAGCGTTAATCTCTGCTTAAAAGTCGTTATATCCAGATTTATTCTATCTTTGCATACAGACGTGCGACAAGAAGTCGTACAAGTAATTGTTCAGCATGATGTCTGAACCTGTTGTTCCGTCAACAGTAGCCTAAAGAGGCGTGCTTTACGAGTAATTGTGTGGTGCGAAGCCCTCTTGATAATATGGTACTATGCAGAAATATCCAATGCACAGGCTGTTAGGCTGACCGATATGAGTAACGGATGTGAACCGCTGCACCATCGTAACAAAGAAATAGCTTACGGATATTTACAAGCTATAGCCAAAAGGCGGGCAGTCAGGATGGTTCTCTGTCTTTAAGGACTACACGGATGTAGTACTGCCGGTGGAAGGGCGGACTCTAAGTCGGTCGTCAGTTACTTGTACGGAACTTGGTAAGCCCGTATTTCTCCTGCCTTTATCGGGCAGGTAAGCCAATCGCAAGAGAAGCCGAATGGGGTGCGGGTAAAGGATTGCGGAGAAAGCGAACGCTTCCGTGTAATGCGGAGGATAGAGGTTTGAACGTCACCTCATGCGAAAGCAGGCAGACTTCCGCAGGGTAATTCTTTGTGAAACGATTGTAGAACTTTACTGAAATGAAGAAACAGCAAAGGAACAAGGCGAAAGCCGAGTGTGCATCTTCAGCCAAGCGCAACACGACATGGAAAAGCATAGACTTCTCCAAATGTGAGCGTAAGGTTAAAAAGCTGCAAATCCGAATAGCAAAGGCTCAGAAAGAAAAGAGGTATAACAAGGTGAAAGCTTTGCAGCACCTCCTTGTCACTTCGTTCGAAGCCAAAGCATTGGCAGTAAGGAAAGTGACCTCCAATAAAGGCAAGCGCACGGCAGGGGTTGACCACATAAAGTGGGACACCGATGCCAAGAAAATAGAAGCTATACGTTCTTTGACACGGAGAGGATATAAAGCCCTCCCATTGAAAAGGGTCAACATACCCAAAGCAAACGGCAAGACAAGACCGTTGGGAATACCGACCATGAAAGACAGAGCCATGCAGGCACTGTATTTTATGGCATTGGAACCCATAACGGAGAATGAAGCGGATGCAAACTCTTACGGATTCAGAAAGTTCAGAAGTACGGCAGATGCGATAGACGCACTCCACAGATGGCTAAGCAGGGATTGCTCTCCCGAATGGATATTGGAGGGAGACATAAAAGGCTGCTTCGACCATATCAGCCATGAATGGCTTCTCGATAACGTACGAATCGACAGGCTGATATTAAGGAAATGGCTGAAAAGCGGAGTTGTATTCAACAGACTGCTTCAACCGACTCTTGAAGGGACACCGCAGGGTGGCATCATATCACCGACACTTGCAAATGCAACTCTGGACGGCATGGAAAGGATGCTTAAGGAAAAGTACAAGGTAAGTTATGTTAATGGAAAACTGTACTACCACAAAGTCAATCTTGTAAGATATGCGGACGACTTCATTGTCACTGCCGACAAAAGGGAAACGTTACTTGAAATAAAGGAAATGTTGACAGCCTTTTTAAAGGAAAGAGGACTTACACTATCCGAGGAGAAGACACTGATAACACATATCAGTGAGGGATTTGACTTTTTAGGTTTCAATGTACGGAAGTACAACGGAACATTGTTAATAAAGCCGTCAAAGAAAAGTCAGAAACGTTTCACTGAAAAGCTGCATGAGGTTGTGCTGACCAAAGGTAAGGCATTATCCCAGCAGGAGCTGATAGAGAAACTTAATCCTATAATAAGGGGATGGGGTAACTACTACAGCCATGTGGTATCAAAGGAGGTGTTCTGTAGATGTGACCATATCCTGGTAAACCAACTTAAGAGATGGTCATATCGCAGACATACCAACAAGTCAAGGGAATGGATAAGGAAGAAGTATTTTATCCGTAAAGGTTGCAGAAATTGGATTTTCGGTTTTGAATATGTATGTGGAGGAATAAAGGAGAAGTTCACAGTACAACAACTGACAGAGATTCCAATCAAGCGACACATAAAGATAAAATGCGAAGCCAATCCGTTCGACCCATCATGGGACGAATACTTCGAGAGACGGAAACTCAAAAGTGCCCGTCAACGTGCGTAAAGAAGACTTTATCGGAAACAAGTCATCAAAAGATGATTATGAGCCGATTTAATTTTATGAGAATTAAATTTAGAATTATCGGAGCTGTATGCGGTGAAAGTCGCACGTACAGTTCTTAATGGGGAAAGCGGCAGCAATGCCGCCGACCTACATAACAAGATATATACATATATATGATATTCTATTTCTCAGCAACAGGTAATTCTTATTGGACAGCTCAGCTATTAAGCGAACACTTTGGATTGCCCTTAATCTCTGTTACGGAAGCAGTTAAGAAAACGTCTTTTCATTTCGACGTATCCAGTGCTTCCCTGATCTTGTTTGTCTTTCCCGTTCATTCGTGGGGACCGGCATTGCCCATGCTTTCCTTTATTCAACAGATGGAACTCTCGGGTTATAAAGGTCAGCCTGTTTATGCCATTTGTACATGTGGTGATGATTGCGGGCAGACCAATGAAGTCTTCAAAAAAGAACTACAAAAGAAAAGACTGTCGCTTCGCAATACCTTTTCTGTAACGATGCCCAACTGTTACATCCTTCTGCCCGGTTTTGATGTTGATTCCCCGGAGGTTGAAAGGGCCAAACTGGAAAAAGCACCTTTACGAATCCAGGAAATCATAAAAGCGATTGAATCAGGAGAAACCGGCCATTCACTCTATCATCCTGGAGGAGCGGCCTGGCTAAAGACGAAATGGATTTATTCCGCCTTCCGGAAATACATAACAGGCAAAACCCGATTCCGAGTAACCGATTTATGTATTTCATGCGGACTTTGTGTCAAGGTTTGCCCGGAAAACAATATCCGGCTGAATGATCAAAAGCGGCCCGAATGGGGCAACCGATGCGTACAATGCCTGGCATGCATTCATCGTTGTCCGGAACAGGCCATTGAATATGGGAAGATAACCGAGCACAAAGGCCGATATAAAAACCCCAACGTCTATTCAACACAAAAATAAATTATAAGAAAAAACGTCGCATGAAAAAAATCAGTATTGCAGCTTTATTGGCTTCGGCATTGTTTATGAGTTGCCAACCAACACCCGAAGGATATGTCATTGAAGGAGAAGTTGACGGCATTCAAGCGGGCAAAATCTATTTAAAGTCCTTCCGTAACAAAATGTTCTTTGACGTAGATACTGCTGATATTGTTAACGGGAAATTCTCCTTCCAAGGAAAAGTTGAGCAGCCCTTATTGTACGGACTGGCTACCGACGACATGAGTTACCCGGCACAATTCTTCCTGGAAAACCAGAAGATGAAACTTAAACTGGATGCTGAAGATGGGGAAATTGAGAAAATAGAGAATTCGGCTCTCAACCAGTTATTCCTTGACAAGCAAGACGACGTACTGGAAGAAGGATTTGACATCGACAAATTAGTCAGTGAAAATCCGGCATCTCCGGTGGCTGCGTTCTTTCTATATCGTTATTTTACATACCAGCTGCCTCTTGAACAGTTAAAAGCTACACGGGCCAAGCTATCTCCTGCCCTTGCTTCTTGTCCGTATGTCAAAGACCTGGATCAGATTATCACGACATTGGCAAGTGTACAGATTGGTCAGCCGGCTCCAGCCTTTACGCTTCCGGATACTGCCGGAGTAAATATCTCATTGGCCGATTTCAAAGGGAAATATGTGTTACTCGATTTCTGGGCATCGTGGTGTCCTCCATGCCGGAAAGAGAATCCAAATGTAGTAGCTGCTTACCAGAAATATAAAGACAAGAACTTTACCATCCTAGGGGTTTCGCTGGATAAAGATAAAGAACGATGGATGAAAGGAATCCACGACGACCATTTAACATGGACGCACGTATCCGACTTAAAATACTGGGACTCGGAAGTTCCGGCGTTGTATGCTGTTCGCGGTATTCCGGCCAATTTCCTGATTGATCCGGAAGGCATCATCATTGCCAAAGACCTGCGTGAAGAAGCGCTACAAGAAAAACTGGAAGAATTACTGAAATAATAAAATTCCAATAGATGCATCATTTCGTATTCCGTTTACTGCTTTTCGGCTTGTTCATAACCGGGAACTTAATTTCCGCTTATGGACAGGAAGAAGGTCTTGCCTCTTATTATCACAACCGTTTTCATGGTCGGAAAGCGGCAAGCGGATACATTCACGACAATGACGATTATGTGGCGGCACACCGGACATTACCATTCGGAACCTTTGTCCGTGTAACGAATCTAAAGAATATGAAGAGTGTCATTGTCTCAATTATGGATCGCGGTCCCCGACGTAAAAGCCGGATCATTGATGTGTCCCAATCAGCGGCCGAAGCTCTTGATTTTATCAAGGCAGGCGTTACACGGGTACGCATTGAAGTAGTTCCAGGTCCGGTTGACCTCCGGTATCTGGATTTAATGCGTCCTTCGATCCCATTTTTACCCATAGAGCAACAAAAGGAAACGCCTCCGTTTATTTACCCCAAAGAATAAACACAGGCAGAATCAATCTATATAATAATATGAGAACAGACACAGCAACCGGATTAGTCCTTGAAGGAGGAGGCATGCGCGGAATCTTTACGGTAGGCGTATTGGACTGTTTAATGGACAATCAGCTCTGGTTTCCTTACGTGATCGGAGTATCTGCAGGAGCCAGCAATGGCATTTCGTACATTTCCCAACAGCGCGGACGTTCTTATTTCAGTAATATTGAGCTACTGAAGAAACATAACTACATTGGTCTGAAACATTTGCTGAAAGGGAACGGATACATCGACCTCCATTTCCTTTTCTATGAATACCCGGATAAATATTATCCGTTTGACTTCGAAGCCTACAAAAAATATCCCGGCCGGTTTGTCATGGTAACCAGCAATTGCCTGACCGGTCAGGCTGAATACATTGAGGAAAAACAGGATTACAAACGTACACTTGACGCCTGCAAGGCTTCCTGTACTTTGCCTGTGATGTGCCCGATATCTTACGTCGATAATATCCCCATGGTTGACGGAGGTGTTTGTGATGCAATTCCCATCCGGCATGCCATCCAAGACGGTTTCACGCAAAATGTCATTGTCTTAACTCGCAACAAAGGATATAGAAAACCGGATAAGGAATTTCACTTGCCTTCTTTCATCTATCACCAGTATCCGGCCATACAGGAAAAATTACGGCTGCGCTACAAGAACTACAACCAGACTCTCGATTATATTGATTCGCTTGAAGCTGAAGGGAAAGTGCTTGTCATCCGCCCAGAAAAGCCCTTGCAAGTGACTCGTACGGAAAGAAATACAGCCAAACTACAAGATTTATACGAAGAAGGATATGCTTGTGCACAGCAGCTGAAAGAGCAACTAAAAGGTCTTTGCGGCCCGCTAAAATGACACACTCTCAAATTTCCGCACACAAATATAGTGATTTAAACCGAATTAAATCATGTTATAGTTTAAAAACACACAAAAAAACCATAATACAAAGACTATCAAAGAACTAATAAAAGTTTATATTTGCGATTGTTTATGAAGAAAAAACAAAACTAACATCTAAGTTAAAACTAATTATCTTATGGAGAAAAAAAGAGTCTATACCTTCGGTAATGGCCACGCTGAAGGAAAAGCTGACATGAGAAACCTATTAGGTGGAAAAGGAGCCAATTTGGCTGAAATGAATTTAATCGGAGTACCTGTTCCTCCTGGTTTTACTATTACGACTGAAGTTTGTAATGAATACTTTGAAAAAGGGAAAGAAGCTGTTGTTGAACTGCTAAAAGATGACGTAGAAAAATCTATCAAAGGTGTAGAAGTTTTGATGAAATCTAAATTCGGCGACGTAGAGAATCCGCTTTTGGTTTCTGTTCGTTCGGGAGCGCGTGCTTCCATGCCGGGCATGATGGACACAATTCTTAACTTAGGTTTGAACGACGAAGTAGTTGCCGGCTTAGCTCGCAAAACAGGAAACGAACGTTTTGCTTGGGATTCTTACCGCCGTTTCGTACAAATGTACGGAGATGTCGTATTAGGAATGAAGCCGACCAACAAAGAGGATATTGATCCGTTTGAAGCAATTATCGAAGACGTCAAGAAAAATAAAGGTGTACGTCTGGATAATGAACTGGATGTAGCAGATTTGAAAGAGCTGGTTGTCCGCTTCAAAGAGGCTGTGAAAGCACAGACGGGAAAAGATTTCCCAAGTGACGCTTACGAACAGCTTTGGGGAGCCATCTGTGCCGTCTTCGATTCATGGATGAACGAACGTGCTATTCTCTACCGCAAAATGGAAGGTATTCCTGCTGAATGGGGAACAGCAGTCAATGTTCAGGCCATGGTATTCGGTAACATGGGTGATACATCAGCTACAGGTGTTTGCTTCTCACGTGATGCAGCTACGGGTGAAGATCTGTTCAATGGTGAATATCTGATCAACGCACAAGGTGAAGACGTAGTAGCCGGAATTCGCACTCCGCAGCAAATTACAAAGATCGGCTCCCAGCGCTGGGCTAAACTGCAAGGTATTTCAGAAGAAGAACGTGCCAGTAAGTATCCTTCCATGGAAGAAGCCATGCCGGCTATCTATAAAGAATTGGATAAACTCCAGACAAAACTCGAGAATCATTATCGTGACATGCAAGATATGGAATTTACCGTTCAGGAAGGTAAATTATGGTTCCTGCAAACACGTAATGGTAAACGCACGGGTGCTGCCATGGTACGTATCGCCATGGAGATGCTGGATCAAGGTCTGATTGATGAGAAGACAGCCGTTTTGCGCTGCGAACCGAATAAACTGGACGAGCTTCTGCATCCGGTATTCGATAAAGAAGCGTTGCGCCAGGCAAAAGTATTGACTCGCGGTCTGCCTGCTTCTCCAGGTGCCGCCTGCGGACAGATTGTTTTCTTCGCTGAAGATGCTGCTAAATGGCGTGCCGACGGTCATCGCGTCGTACTCGTTCGTATTGAAACCTCTCCAGAAGACTTGGCTGGTATGACAGTAGCTGAAGGAATCCTGACGGCTCGTGGAGGTATGACATCGCATGCAGCTGTTGTTGCCCGCGGTATGGGTAAATGCTGTGTATCAGGTGCCGGAGCTATCAATGTAGACTACAAGGCCCGCACTGTTGAAATTGAAGGCACGTTATTGAAAGAGGGCGATTTCATTTCGTTAAACGGAAGCACGGGTGAAGTTTACCAGGGAGAAGTTCCGACTAAGGCCGCAGAAGTATCGGGTGATTTCGCCAAACTGATGAAATTGTGCGACAAATATACCCGATTGAAAGTACGCACCAATGCAGATACACCGCATGATGCCGAAGTGGCACGCAGCTTTGGTGCCGTAGGTATCGGCTTGTGCCGTACTGAACATATGTTCTTCGATAACCAGAAAATCATTGCCATGCGTGAAATGATTCTGGCTCCGGATGTAGAAGGCCGCCGCAAGGCATTGGCAAAATTGTTGCCTTACCAGAAAGCAGACTTCAAAGGCATCTTCAAAGCCATGGATGGTTGTCCGGTAAATGTACGTCTGCTCGATCCTCCTTTGCACGAATTCGTTCCTCACGATCAGAAAGGCCAGGAAGAAATGGCAAAGGCCATGGGTGTTACTGTTGAATACATCCGTCAGCGCGTAGAAAACTTATGCGAACACAACCCGATGTTAGGTCACCGCGGTTGCCGCTTAGGTAATACATATCCTGAAATTACGGAAATGCAGACTGAAGCCATCTTGGGCGCTGCCATCGAATTAAAGAAAGAAGGTTATGATCCTCATCCTGAAATCATGGTTCCGCTGACCGGTATCTTATATGAATTCGAGGCTCAGGAAAAAGTAATCCGCGCAACAGCAGCGGCATTGTTCCAGAAAGAAGGCATTGAAATTCCGTTCAAGGTCGGAACTATGATCGAGATTCCGCGTGCCGCTTTGACAGCCAACCGTATCGCTTCGCGTGCTGAATACTTCTCATTCGGAACAAACGACTTGACGCAGATGACCTTTGGTTATTCTCGTGACGACATCGCTTCCTTCTTGCCGGTTTATCTGGAAAAGAAGATCCTGAAAGTCGATCCGTTCCAGGTACTCGACCAGAATGGTGTAGGTCAATTAGTACAGATGGCTGTAGAAAAAGGCCGTTCCGTTCGTCCGGATCTGAAATGCGGTATTTGTGGTGAGCACGGAGGTGAACCTTCTTCTGTGAAGTTCTGCCACAAAGTCGGATTAGACTATGTTTCATGTTCTCCGTTCCGTGTGCCTATCGCTCGCTTAGCTGCGGCACAAGCTGCTATTGAAGAAGGATAAGCAATATAGAATAACAGAGATTTAGGCTGTAACAAACTGTTCTTCAGGTGTTACAGCCTAAGTTGTTTTTAGGCGGTTCGTGCATTTATCGACCAATATTCAGTACATTCCGCAAACGGAGTAAAGCTTCAACATAATAATAATCAGCATAACTCAGAGGCACATCCACTTCGCTGTTTCCCGGGAGATGACCTGTACAGTGCATGATGGCAAAGTTTGCATTCGTCCCCGGTGTTGCCAGATAAGCTGGAGAAGTCAGCGAACGAATCTGCTGTTCGGCAAAGCTAAGGCATTGCTTACCGAAATCATTGGGATTAAACTGACTCAATTCAATGAGGGCGGAAGCCATGATAGCAGCCGCAGAGGCATCACGCACAGTATGAGGAATATCGGGACAGTCGAAATCCCAATAAGGAATTTTATCAGCGGGCATGTTGGGATGATTCATCAAGAATTGAGCAATGTGGTTGGCCTGTTCCAAATAAGCCTGTTTCTTGGCTTCGCGGTACATCATTGTGTAACCATATAATGCCCATGCCTGACCGCGAGCCCAAGCTGATTCATCGGCATATCCCTGATGGGTTTGTTTGATGTGTGGCTGGGCTGTCAAAGTATCGTATGATACGACATGATAACTACTATAATCCGGACGGAAATGATTGGCCATTGTCTTGTCTGCATGTGAAATAGCCATTTGGGTAAAGGTACTATCGCCCGTTGCACGACCTGCCCACATCAGGAATTCCAAGTTCATCATGTTGTCAATGATGACCGCATATTGCCACTTCTGTTTATCGGAATCCCACGAGCGCATCAATCCCAATTGCGGATTATAACGTGTGGCTAGCGAATGAGCGCCTTCTATCATGACTTCTTTATACTTCGGGTTACCCGTCAGACGATAACCATTACCATAGCTGCAATTCAACATAAAACCAACGTCATGATTATTAGTAATTGTCTTTGCTTTTTCTACCCGAGCAGTATATAATTCAGCATACCTTTTCAATTCAGGTGTCGGATTCGCTTCATACAAGTACCATAATTCTCCAGGGAAAAATCCACTGCACCACCAACTGTAATCGCTGGTTTCCAGCTTACCATCTTTCATCGACTTGGGTAATTTTCCCTCCTGGTTTTCCAATTCTTTGGCCATAAGTAAGGCTTGATCTGTAGCTGTCTTCAATCCACGTTCGATAACCGAGCCAATAGGTTCTTCTTTCGGCTCACTCGTGCATGCTGACAGGAGTAATCCTGCAGCCGATAACACACATAATAACAAAAAATCCTTCATAATCCGTTAATTATCTTATTCTAAAAAGGTTAACTATTACTACACAAACCTGAAGTCGGTCGACTTCTTTATCTCATCTCCCTTGTTTGTTGCCATAAACCAACCCTTCATCCTTACGGAGTGATAAAGCCAAGAGGAGAAGCATCATAGATATCTTTATGCAACCAACTGATACATCCCAAAGATAAGCATTCATTTGAAACCAAGTCTTCCGGCCATAGATGTTTTATGGCAATATCTCTATCCTGGGGCCATTATTTCTTAGTTCCATTCGCATGCATACAGCTTCCTTTTTTCACTCCCTAATAACATTCTGATTGGAGCAACTTTTTTTCATTTCAAAACACGAACTGACGTGGCGCACCAGTCTTCATCATTCAGCAATTCCATTTTTCATTGATCCCATTCAGCTTTTTAACGATTGATTGTTCTCGCGCGCACGCGCGTTGTTGTAATCGTTGTTGTTTAAATTTATACTTTCTTTTTCTTTACTTTCCTTTACTTTACTTTTATCTACTTTACTTTGTTCAAAATTGCATGCAATTTTTGGATTTTTGTCGACAGAATCGTCGTTCAAATGCTCTTTTGGGGTAGTTGAACTCGGTATCATGTCTACAATTAACAAACATTCAGAATTCGAGATTTTCGGTTTTTCCGCCGGAAAGTTGCTGAATTCATATTTATTGGGTAAAGCAAAATGAAAAATATCCGGCGTCTTTTGATCATTTCCCGGCGTCTTTTAGTAAAAAGCCGGCGTCTTTTGATGAAAAGGTAGGCAGCTCTTTTCACAACCGGTTTTTTCTGAAAATCTCGATACGATTCTTAATATTCTTTTCCAGACACTCCTTATACAACCACGGCTCACAGCTATGGAAATCGCCCACATTGAGGAAGCCCATGATGGGAGCATATTCACTGCCACTGTAACCTTTCACTATCAGCACTTTTTCCTTTTGCGCCACACTCACCGTAATCGTATCATGCAAGGTAGCCGGCACATCATCTGTACGCCAATTGACAGGATTGATGCAGAAAGCACATGGAGCAGCCACCACGGGCTGAATGTACTTCACATCGCTGACAGAATTATAACATATCGTCACACCAATATCATCGGGACCCTGAGCTGCCTTAATATTGGTTGAAGCCAGTGTATCGGCAGGTGTAACCTTATAGCCCAACACATAGGCTGCTACCAGCTGTTGGTAAACATCCTCAGGCATTATCTTCAGCAGCTCCACAACAGCCTTGCCACCCTGACTGAATCCGGCCAGTACAAACGGACGATTCTTCGGGCGATTCTTCAAGAATGTTTCGAAAGCGTTACGGACATCTTCAAAGGCAATTTCGAAACGGCTGTTGATGATATTCTCATCGCGGGTTGCCCATCCTTCAATTGTAATATGCCGGTAAAAGGGAGAGTAAAAGTTATTATCCTTACCCATATAAGCCGCTATACCCGAAATCTCCTTCGTCATGTCATCCCGATGTTTCTTATTGTAGACATCCGCATAATGGACTGTCGCACCACTATCAGTCTTCCAATCGGTTTCCCACGTAGAAACGATATAAAACACGTCGGCATTTTTTCCCGTCTTATCATTCTCTTCTGCATACCAGAAAGTCGAATCAGAATAATCGGGCGCCTGGGGAATATACTCCTCCAACTCACTTTTGCTACATCCTGAAATCAGAAGACAGAGCAAAAAAGCTATCACATAGCCGAAACGGATATTTTCCTTTTTGTTGAAACAAATTCTATTCATATGATTTTTATTTAGATAATTCATCGAAACAAGACATTGATTAGTTCTGTGTCAATCCGGGCAAATAGTTTCCCCTTCCTGCCGGATACTCCAGAACGGAACGGACTTGGCGTCGGTGAACTCTTTCATCCGCCAGGCCGATTCGAACCCACTTGCCACGAAATGCATGGGCACGAACAGACCTACCTGAAACACATCGAGAAACTGACGGGCTCCGCGAGTGTAACCGTTGCCGATGCGACCGTCTACGGGAAACATCACCACGTCGAAGCGGTCGGTGAGCTTGCGGATGTCTTTCAGCTCGCCCAAGTAACGTTTCTCTTCCTTCAAAGGATCGATGTCCATGCCGGAATCAGGATTGTAAACCAAGCCTCCATGATAGTCGTCGGTAAGAAAACGGGCGTACCAGTTGTTCAGGTCGCCGGCATGGAAGATACGTTTACCGCCGGTCTCAATCACCCACGACACACCGCTGTCGGTGCTCCCCGTAGCAGCTACACGAATAAGTCCATCTTCCCACGTAGCACCTTTACCTAACCAAGCATCAGCTTCATCCTTCTGCGCCCGGCGGTGTTTCAGGATGTCTTTCGAAAGGATATAGCGAATATGATCCTTTTTCCCCTTCCATCCAAAAATCTCCCGGTTGAAATGATCCTCATGAAAATGACTGGAGAAGACATACATCGGCTTGGGTGACAGCAACAGACGCGACATGACATCTGCCGGATCCTTCCAATAGTCAAATACAAGCATGCAGCTGTCAGTCTCAAGCGCAAAGCCGCTGTGGAATATATAGGTAAGTCGCATCATCAGTAATATTTGGAGAACTTCACTTTACCTGGCAAAGGTACAGATTAAATAAAAGCCATGCAAAGATTGGAGATATACGTTATAAATATAAAATAAACCGACAGAAATTTGCCAACAGACTTTTCCGATTTGATTTTTTAGATATCTTTGTGTATAGAGATATCTTTTATATCTCTCACATTCTTACAATTCAAGTTAAAGATTTAAAAGATTATGATCAAAATATACGGCATGAGCACCTGCCCCGACTGCTATTACGTTGAAGGGCAAATAAAAGGAAACGATAAATATCAGGTAATCGATATAGGCAAGCACGTCAAATACCTCAAAGAATTTCTGAGGCTGAGAGACCATAACCCTGTATTCGCTAAGGCAAAAGAAATGGGAGCAGCAGGAATTCCCTGTTTTGTACTGGAAGACGGTACGGTGACGCTCATTCCTGAAGAGGCCGGATTGCAATCCCGCCCTGTGAATGAAGGAGCCACCTGTAACATCGACGGTAGTGGTTGTTAAGATGGAAACACGGAAAATAATCTTTCTACACGGTTTCTTTGCTTCAGGCAGCTGCATCCCGGCCCAAGCTTTCGTGCAATATCTCAAAGGAAAGATTCAGGTACTGACTCCGGATCTGCCTTTACATCCGCACGAAGCCCTCAGGTTTATTCACCAGCTGTGTGAACAAGAAAAACCAGATGCGCTGGTAGGCAATAGCAACGGCTCATTTTTAGCTCAAATTGAAGCAACAAGAAGTGGCATACCGGCCCTGTTGGGAAATCCCTATTTCGAAATGACTAAATTTCTGAAAGAGCGTATTGGTCTGCACGAATACAAGTCGCCCAGAAGAGACGGGAAACAACAGTTCATCATTGACCAGAAACTGATCCATGAATTTGAAGAGGTTCAACTTCATCAGTGGGATTATTATAAAGAATCCGATCGTAAACGGATTTGGGGATTATTCGGAGAAAATGATCAGTTAGCTCATTACAAGCCTCTGTTCTTAACTTATTATACCCATGCTTATTCGTTTCCTGGGGCACACACACCAACTGCCGAAGAAGTAAGAGATTATTATGTACCCTTGGTAGAAAAACTGATCCAAGATTTTTCTACCAAGAGTCATCATTAAATTAGAATGTCACCTCTACTCCACCCATAAAAGTTGCCTTCGGCATCGGGAAGCCGTCGTTAATGGAATAGCGTGTAGCCGTCAGGTTTTCACCTTTAACGAAAAGATTCAATCCTTTGTCCTTACTCTTACCAAAATGATAGGCTGCACGGGCATTCAAGACTGTGTAGTCTTCCATTTTTGTACATGCCTCATCAGTATAAAGGTCAAATATGGACTGGACAGCCAAATAGAAGGAGAACCGGCCCGGTAAATATGTCGCTCCCGCATAAAACTTATGCTTGGGTGCGCCTGCTATCGGATCACTCTGGTCGAGAAAACTATAGTTCGTCGTAAATGAAAGATTCTGCAGGATCTGATATTTGACCTCCGCTTCAACACCTTTATTCGTAAACTCTCCTGTATTGACATTTAATGGATTACCATTAATCATCGCTGTACGGATCATATCCTTTCCATCAATGTAGAAGGCTGTTACCTCGGCAGACAAGCGTCCCTCAAGAAATGACTGACCAACCGAAATCTCGTAATTCATCATGTTTTCCGGCTTCAAATCAGGATTCTTGGGTTTGTACATATATAATTCACGGATATTCGGACTGCGGAATCCCTTGGAAAGAGAAGCCTTCCATACATTTCCTTCAAAGGGACGGAACGTCAAACCGGCCTGAGGCACCCAAGCACCTCCAAACGAGCTATTATGTTCATAACGCACACCGGCATTAACACCAAGCTTGTCAAGAAAATCCTGCTGCATAATGACATAACCGGCTACTTCATTGACCGATTTATCAATAATCTCCTGATCGGAACCATCATTCATCTGATTCCAGGCATGGCCTCCCCAGTTTTTATAATCGATTCCGACTGTAAAATTATTCCCGGGAAACAAGCGAAAAGACTCATAAAACAATACTCCCAAATTTCTATCAGTCGACCGGAAAAGATAGTCCTTGGGAGTTTCACCCGTATAATATCCGTCATTTATTTCATGATTTCCCCAGTTGTAGAACAGGCGGATTGCTCCACTCACCTTCTCATACTGATTCTCGAGTGCCAAAGATGATGTACCACGCCAGACATTCATCTTGTTATCATAAATAGGATTGAATGTTTCTCCCGGATTCTGGAACTTATACTTCGCCAGACTTACATCACCACGCAATTGATAAACATCATTAAAACGATAGCCTAAATTAGCAAAGCCATTTGTAATCTGGAATTCAGAATTAGGCCGATGACCGTCTGTTCGATCGTGATTAATGGAGACAAAAGAGCTGAAATTGCCCACATTATATCCATTATTCACCATATACTTCTGCGTATTGTACGAACCATACATGATCCGTGCCTGCGTACGTCTGCCCTGTTCATGATGTCTTCGCGTAATGATATTGATGACACCTCCCATCGCATTCGAACCATACAATAATGAACCCGGTCCACGAATCACTTCTACTTTCTCTACATCAGATGCCACATACGTATCAGGCAAGGCATGGCCAAAAAGTCCTGCCCACTGAGGCTGGCCATCAAATAAAACCAGAACCTTATTGCCACCCCCGACTCCTCGGATGTTAATCGTTCCCGCAGCATTCGTAGACACACCAAATCCGGTAACGCCTTTCTCCGTCACAAAAAGTCCAGGAACCTGCTCCGACAAGACTGGCAATAAAGCCGATTCACTACTGTTTTCTATCTGATTACGATCTATCACAGAAATAGTCAGCGGAACACTGTTCCGGTTTACTTCTATTTTATTGGCTGATACAACCAGACTATTCAAATGAATCAGGCTGTCTACTTCCATGGGTGTTTCTGCCATCATCCTGACTGAAGCCAGCAGGCAAGCTACAATTAATACATTCCTTTTCATTTATCTATTAATAAAAATACACACAGTGTTACCTTTAAATAAAAACGTGTTACTAATTCTCCAAAAAAATAAGGCTTAATCAGCCCTACTCATCACCAGTTTGCCATGCTTAATCCCCTTAATAGCTGTCAGACAATCTGATAAATCAGTTAGTCTATGAGCTTCCCCCATAACTGCAGCAATATGCAAACAAAAATTCTTATTGATAAAATATTGAGACGACGAAAGAATGACATCCTGATAATCCTGTTCGATCAAAGTTATCTTAGAAGCGATTTCGCTTTTCCCCTGATCATACATAATAATAATCGTACCGGCAACAATATGATTACACAACCATTTCTTCTCGGCCAAATTCTTCTCTATCAGGAAACGAATTGCCTGTGAACGATTTGAAAAACCATTCTCCAAGACATACTGATCCAACGATTCAAGCAAATCATCTTCTAAAGAAACACCAAACCGTTTTAATGCCATTTCGCCTTCTTAATAAATTTGCGTACAAATATAAGAAGTTAATTTAAACGAAGCAAAACCTATCAGACAGTTCTTAACGGAATAACCTTTCCTTCCTCCGAGATCAATAACAAATCCAGATTCGCTGATTGTAAAAGAGGCTTACAAGACTGATAGCAATCCTGAAGTATCAGCTGATAAAAATCAGGAAATGCTTCAGGCGATATGATCTGCCATAGCTCACGGGCCAAAGTCAACGAACGGATTGCCGATAAAATATCCGTACCACAATGAGCCTTCTCAGCTATATGCAAAAGATAATCTCTGTTCATTACCACTTTCTTGCTATGCGTGTCTAAAGCTCCTTCCGCCAGCTTCACTGCTTTCCCCAACATCAAGCCCATAATAATTTTCCGGAAACCTGTCTCTACTGCAATTCGGACTGTATCACCAATAAAATTGCCATAATGAACATAGGCTTGCAATGGCAGATTCAAAGAAGCCAGATAGCTCTTCAAAAACCGCTCACTTTTTGCCCCGGAGTTGATAACCAGCTGCGGGCTCCCTATCGCTTTGGCTACTTGTATTTCCTTCCGGATAGAAGCAACAAAAGCCTCAGATGAGAAAGGCCGTACTATACCAGAAGTACCAATAATAGAAATGCCTCCTACAATTCCCAATTTCGGATTAAAAGTTCTTTTCGCTAATTCTTCCCCATGATCCACCGATACCGTAACAATCATTGAAGAAATCTTTCGCCCAGAAGAAACTGCCAAACGGCGCAGTTCTTTCTCAATCATCCGTCTTGGTGTCTGATTAATAGCAGGTCCGCCCACCTCAAGTCCCAAACCAGGCAAAGTAACGGTCCCAACACCGGGACCAGCCTTCAAACAGACCTCCGGCTCATTGTCACCGTCACCTTCAATCACCTGAACATGTACTCTTATCACGCACCCGTTCGTTACATCCGGATCATCTCCTGATTCTTTAATCACAGAACAAGTGACGCCGGAACTGTCCTCTTCGACAGAAGCAATAGGCAAAGTGACAGATTCGCCGGAAGGCAACTGGATTTCCATATCAGAAAGCTCTTTCTTATATAAAATTCCATACAAAGCAGCTTTCGCAGCAGCAGTCGCACACGAACCCGTTGTCAGTCCGCAATGCAAATCAAAAAAGCCGGGTAACAGCCGATAAATCTCGCGGCGCAAACCAAATTCACCATCTACAGAAAGGAAAAAAGGAGAAAGTTGCGGACGCTTAATCACATAGACCGGGATTCCATATTTAACCGCCGCATGCGTTTTTTCTTCAAAGAAACCTGATGTACCACTTTCTTTCGTTAATATTGCATCAGGAGCTATCTGCCGGATCATATCCTCATCTGATTCTTCCTGGTAAAAAAGCAGATGATCTGTCGGAAAACCCTGCTCCATGGCAATCCGACGGGAATCTTCCCGATCCAAAATCCGGAAGAAAGACTCATGTTCAGACCAAAACGCTTTTAACGGCCTAATCGTATTCACGCCTGTCCAGGCCAATAAACGGGATACTTTATGCTGCCTCATCTTTTGCATGGCATCCACATAATCATCACACCAAATAAAATCCGGATTCCGGGGTGGATATTTCCGTTCATAACGGATAACCGGTAATCCGAGCTGGGCAGCAACACCGGCAACAGTCTGATGCAACTGAACAGCAAAAGGGTGGGCAGCATCAATAATCAGTCCGATATGTTCATTGGAACAACATTCAGCCATAGCCTTCTCGTCCATTGCCCCACAAATACGCTTTCCATGAACCAGTTCCATTTCCTGCCCTCCACCTTTCGTTGAGTACAGAAATGGCTTGCCCGCCTCTTCCAAGATGCGGGCCACAATTCGCCCTTCTGTTGTTCCGCCCAAAACAAGTATCATACAACTTTTATTTTCTGAATAAATGCTTAAATTCATCTGCATATAAACGAGACAGCCCTTCACGATGCCCGATAGCCTCTCCTACTACAAGTAAAGTAGTCAGTGTCAGATGATTTTCACGCACTATCTGTGCTAAGTTCTTTAATTCACCCCGGAAAATCCGCTGTTCTTTCCAAGTTAATTTATAGCATACGGCAACAGGCGTTTCAGGAGCATAATGCTGTAACAACTCCTGTTCGACTTTATCTGCGATTGAGGCGCTTAAATAGATGCACATCGTACTTTGACTCGCTGCCAGTTTATGCAACTGTTCTTTTTCAGGAACCGGTGTGCGCCCTTCACCACGGGTCAGAATAATTGTCTGAACTTTCTCAGGCACAGTAAACTCCGACTTCAATTCAGCAGCAGCAGCCTGAAAGGCCGAAATACCCGGAGTAATATGATAGTCCATGCCATACTGGTCAAAATAATTCATCTGCTCCTGAATAGCACCATAAAGACATGGATCACCTGTATGCAACCGGACAACCAGCTTTCCTTTCTCATAAAACGATTTCATAAGGGCAAACTGTTCCTCTAAATTCATATCAGCCGAACTGCGGACCACGGCACCCGGTTTAGCATAATAAGTTAATTCTTTAGGAACCAGACTTCCTGCATATAGAATTAAATCGGCTTGTTGAAGAAAGTGCTTACCTCTGACAGAAACCAACTCAGGATCACCTGGTCCAGCTCCTACAATCTCAATATGTCCTTCCCGCCTTGCTGTTCCATTATCCAAAGCAACCGCCCAAGTAAACTGAATATCTCCATCGTGATAAATCTGTTTAGGCAAAATTAAGGTTCCACCACCAGCTGCCTTGATTGCTGAAGCCTCACTCACGCTCGGAATCCCAATATTCGACTCCACGATGGCAGAAGGATTCGGCACATTTATTCCACTCAACTCTGCAGTAGAATAGGTATTAAAAGGAATATGCAAAGAATCGGCCAATAACACCAAGGCCTTTTCATTTTCTTTAATATCAACCGAATCCAAGGAACAAATTGCCTGAGCAGAGAGATGATGTTCCTGCAAAGATGTAAAAATCTGATTCTTCAACAGCTGAACATCCACCTCCATTTCTCGTTTACAGCCCATTCCTACATGTAAAACCTTAGGAATATACTGTAGGCATAATGCAGGATAGGTATGCATCCAAGGCGTTACGGCTATTATCAGTTCATATTTATCTGCCGGAATGGACGCTGCATCAGTATACAAATCTACATGTGCAGGCTTGGTCTCAGTCAAAAAATCACACCCTTCTGCTGAACATTCTACCAAAAGAGCAGTAGGTTTCTGATTCACAAAAAGAGAAATAGCATGATTCATCAACCTGTTTACATGCTCAGCAGCAACTGGCGAACTCTCGCCTTTATGTAGCAAGACCGGAGACCAACCATATCTTTCAGGTAAAATATCCAAAGCCCATAGTCCGGTATTGTCACTCTGCGTTGTAATTACCGGTTCAGCAGACAACAGACAAGCAAGAGCGACTGTCAGTTCATTGGCGCCACCCACATGACCAGATAAAACGGAGATAACTTGTTTTCCCGTGCTATCAATACATACTATGGCAGGATCCGTATGTTTATCCTGAATCAAAGGAGCTATACTTCTGACACAAATGCCAAGAGCTCCGATAAATACTATCGCATCCGAATCATAAAAGGCCTTTTTCAAATCTGGCAAACGAGATATTGTTACATCTTCATAATGAAAAGATATCTTTTCTGCCAAATCTCTGCCCTTTTCTGAAACTACTATAATTGTTATTCTCTTTATCATCATGTATCAATTTTTACTTCGTTCGGCTTTACATATCGTTATAGGATTAAACTCATCTACTGCGATCCGGATTTCTTCCTTGCATACAAGACCTGCTGCAGGCAATGACGCTTTAAACAAGGACAGACTATCTTCCGATACAGAATTAAATACGACCGTTCCTGTTTCAGCGAGACAAGAAGAAATCTTTTGAAGCATTTCTGGAAGTTTTCCCCCGTGACCACCAATAAAAACAGCATCGGGAGAAGCTAAATCAGACACATCATAGGTCATAAAATCTGCAATAATTGCTTCTACGCCAGGTGTTCCCATCCGATGTGAATTGATCTCCATCAGTTCTCTGCCTTCTTGTCTGACTTCAAAAGCAGTAATATGCAAGTGAGGAAATTGCAATTTAGCTTCTATAGAGACAGAGCCCGTACAAAAACCTATATCCCAAAAATTCTTCTTTTCATGCAAATCCAACAGACTTAAAGAGAGCAGACGAACAGGCATTTTAGTAATCATCCGGGACCTTCCGTTCAAATACTCGAAACATGTATCCGGTATGCCAAACGGACGATACATATTCTTTCCATTTTGCTCCAGAATTACACAATTCGGTGTTTGAAAAGACTCAGCGGCCGCCTGTTGAAGCGAGAACTTCCGAATACTCTGTTTTTCAGGATTTCCCAAATTAATTCCTACATACATCACATACATAGAATAGCCATATTCCAGCATGCGTCTGGCTATTTGTGCCGGCGTATGGACATGGTCTGTCAGAATCCCGATCTTGGTGGAACGTTCTATCAATGCATGGTCAAATTCATGCCAAGGACGTCCAGTCAATGACACAATACGCAAATCGTGGTATGGGATTAACAGTGCATGCGCCAACATTTGCAACGAATTAAATGCCGGATAAAGAAATATTCCCGCATGAGGCAGTTTGCGTTTGATAGTATTGGCAAAACCGAAGAACAACGGATCTCCAGACGCAAAAACCACAATGCTTTCTTTAACCTGTTCATATTGGGAAAACACTTCATCTATCGGACTTTTTATATCAATCCAGATCGCTTGTTGAGGTAATAAAGAACGAACAATTTCGTGATGCCGGACACCTCCTGAAAAAACCCGATGAGACTGGATGATCCGCAATATTTCAGGAGAGAAATCCGGATTCGGACTGTCGTTCATCCCTATGACATAAAAATGGCTCATACGTCTCTACCCGGTTTTAATTGTTCCGCATCATCAAAACAAAGGATCGCATTAACTAAAGTTGCAGCCAAGTTACTACCACCCTTTCGTCCTTCTACTATAATCTTAGGTATTGAAACAAAAGGCTTTATCATATACTTTGACTCTTTCACATGTACAAATCCGACAGGAGCGGCAATCACGCCAGCCGGCTGCGCTTTCTGCTTCCGAATCAGATCGCACAATTCCATTAAAGCCGTTGGCGCATTACCAAAAACGAACAATGCGCCAGGACATTCTTCTGCAGCCAGACGTATTCCGGCTTGTGTACGTGTAATACCCTTTTCTTTGGCCAACTGAACGGTCCTTTCATCTCCCAGATAGCATCTTACATCTACACCTAACCGATGAAGAGCTCCTTTGCGGATGCCAGAAGCCGCCATCGTCACATCTGTTACTATCGTTTTTATTTCTCCATTCTGAAACTTATGAAACAAATTTTCCACAGCATCAGGATCTGTATAAAGAATATCTTCCATTTCAAAATCGGCTGTTGTATGAATGGCATGCAGCAAAGCCCATTTTTTCCCTAATGCTATTTCCGGATGTTTTAATTCTTTTTCTATTGTCCGAAAGCTTCTGATCATGATATCCTGACCGATGCCATATTTCTCCTCTTTATTTTTCTCCTCTCCGAAATATCCCCGCGGAGTAATGATAGCTCGGTTTGATACACCCTCATTATTATCAAAAAAGCTTTGAGAATTTCCTATCAGCAATACTGTAAACATATCGATCTGTTCAGGATCTAATTCTGCTAAAGTACAGGTATGCACACTCTGTTCTGGTCTTCCGGCCTGACGGACATAGCCCACTGGTGTCATACCATTACGTTCTTGCAAAAAGATTTCCTTAAGACGGTACAGCTGCCAGTAACGACCTTGACTTTTCGGATTATAAACCGCCGTCACAAAATCGGCCATGGCGGCTGCCCGAATTCGTTTTTCAATTAATTCCCAAGGAGTCATTAAATCGGACAATGATATCACACAAAAGTCATGTCCAATCGGTGCCCCCAGTAAAGATGCGGCCTTCTGAAAAGCACTGATGCCCGGTAATGAAATAATTTCGATATCAGCATTCATCTGCTTCCGCATCTCATAAATTAACGGTGTCATTCCATAAATTCCGGCATCCCCAGAACTAATTACACAAACAACATGTCCTTCCAAGGCATAACGAAAAGCATCTTGGGCTCGTTCTTGCTCCTTTTTCATGCCAGAGTCTATACAAAGTACGTCAGGACGAAGTATTTGCTGAATAAACTGAAAGTAATATTTATATCCGATAATTATATCAGACTCACGAATGGCCGCCAACACGGCTGGTGTGATATCGTCTAAATCACCTGGACCAATACCCACCACAATGATCTTACCTTTGCTTACTATCATAGACTTATTATTTTATCATCCAGAAAATTATCCTGACCCCGGGATTCTCATCTGTTGTTCGCATAATGTTTGGCAGGTTTCCTGACTTCATCTGAAAAAGACAACCTTCCCATTCCCTACAGGAACAGTGGCATTGAGGCTTATGTCCTTTTCTTGTCCAAGATGTCACAGTAGCGGGCACTGTTCCGGATTCTAACCGGATTCCCTTTTCAAATCAAAAGTTGAAAGCACTTTTGTTTCACCAATACAACGACAAATGTATAGATATTTTTCGGGTTAGGCTAATCTTTTGATTATATTTGCAGTGAAATTTATGGATTGATGAAAAATTCTCAACAAATATTTCGTTTCATTATCATTGGCACATTAAATGCTTTTATTACCGCTTTAGTAGTTTGGCTGATGATGGATATACTGCATTTCAACTATATAGCATCCAATGTGACAGGCTATGTAGCTGCATTGCTTAATAATTTTTTCTGGAGTAAATTTTGGATTTTTCATTCTGGCAAAGGGAATTATTTCCAGCAGGCTCTTTTGTTTTTATTAGCCTTCATCTGCGCATACGGATCCCAATTTGTCTTTTTATTATGGATGGTTGAATTATTAAAATGGAATGAATACATATCTCAATTCATCGGACTTTTCATTTATGGATTTGTAAACTTCCTTATGAATAAAAAGATAACATTCCGTTCCAGGCAAGTATAAAAGTTCAATCTAATTTCGAATAGGAAGTCGCTCCCAAATAAATTCAGGGATCAGACGCCAAAAGAATACTATAACAACATATTTCCAGTCTATTATCACTCGGCGCTTGCGTTTGACAACAGCATTCATAATCAATTTTGCCACTTTCTCTTTCCGCATTAACAAAGGATACTTCTTTCCGTCTGCCAGTAAATCAGTAGCAACAAAGCCCGGACGAATATCAGTAAAATAAATTGACAAATGATTCATATGGGCTAATTGGGCCAATGCATCCACATAACAATTTTGAAAGCATTTAGTAGCAGAATAAGCTGGAGCAGCTCCTAACCCTTTCGTTCCAGCAATCGAACTGACTACAGCTATATGCCCTTTTCCCTCGTTACGAAAATAAGACCACGCCGCAGTGATCATACGGACAAATCCATCTCCATTAGTCTGCAGAGTCGCTAACTCGATCGTTGGATCCAAATGATAATTTTGCTGTCCAATTCCCGATACATGAAAATACACATCCATTCCTCCACACGCAGCAATTAACCGGTTTAAATTTTGAGGTGCTGAGTCTAAAGTAACATCAATCATTTCAGTATGAATTTGCTCAGGATATAGCTTCTGAAGTTCAATCAGCTTATTTATTCTGCGACCTGCAACACCCACAACCCAACCTTCTTTTGCAAAAAGACAAGCGATCTCCCGACCAATTCCAGATGTTGCTCCAACAATTATGATGCGTTTCATGCGAATAGATTTTATAGTTCTTCTATTTCAGTATCTACTATCAGGCTTTTTTTCTTTCGAAGAGGTCTTCTGATTTTACAGTCCTTATAAACAAACGTCCGATGCAAATTATAATTCCAAAACCAACCAACTAATAAAGATACAATCACCTTGCTTACAATAAATATATTATCAAAAAAATGAGCCAATGTTTCTTGTACCCAGGGAACGCGCTGGATGGATTCAGTCAACCAATAAACACCCCATGTATTCAGACAAATGCTGCCAATCCATACCAATGTATATTTGATAAGAACATATTTCTTTTTACACTCTTTGCTCTTGAATGTCCAATAATAATTAATCGTACAATTTACAATTCCTCCTGCTACAGATCCCATACTTGTAGCCAATACATAATATATATCAAACAGCTTGGCCAATACTATGGTAACAAGAAAATCAGTAGCACTTGATATTTGGGATGTAAACTGAGCCCGCATAAAAGTAAAGAAACCATCTTTCTTGCAAATTTTCTTCACTATTCCTTTTATCCAATCAGACATGAAATTTATTTTTAAGTCAATAAATCCTGTAAAATTAGAACCTATTCCCCAATTTTCTGATAGAAATGACGAAAAGATTTAATTGTAACCACGGAATTTCCTTCTATAAAGCTAAACAACGGTATTCCATATAAAAGAAAAGGTTGTCACGACAACCAATTTCCATTGTTAACCTTAAATCTAATACCATGAAAAACACGGTGCAAATATAGGGATTTTATGTTATATAGCACAACTATAGTCATAAAAAAACATGCGCATTAACATTATTTATTATGTAGAAGCCTTTTAGACAGGGAGCTAAATAAAGGGGAAAAATTACAACACAAGAAATAACTATTGAGTAGTCATTATAAAAAGAAAAAGGTTGTCTCACGACAACCAATCTCCATTGTTAACCTTAAATCTAATACCATGAAAAACACAATGCAAATATAGAGATTTTATGTTATACAGCACATAAAAGTCTATCTTTTTCCTGTGAATTTAACATAGTTTTAATATGTAATAAATATGCAATCCAAAAAACAATACATTCTTAAACAAGAATACACTTTTTTACAAAGTCATTCTTCAACAGGCATCGAAGATTGCTTAAAATTGTATTTCAAATAAACATCTCACGCCAATGTATTGGTACCTGGAACTTCATAGCCCATAGACCATACACATCTGACTCTCAACTTCCGGTCAAGAACCAATATATCAGCATCCTTTCCACGAGCCAATGAGCCCTTTTTATCTGAAATTCCGATTAATCGAGCAGGTGTTTCTGAAGCCATGCGTATTGCGTCGGCTAAAGGAATATCAGCCTTCTGAACCATCGTCCGAACTAAATCGTCCATCGTTGCCAGACTACCTGCCAAAGAAGAATGATCAGCCAATTTGCAGACACCATCTTCAATGACAAAGCGAGGATCCACCTGTGGATTCGGACAAGCAGTATATGATACAGCGTCTGTTACAAGACAAGTCTTTTCAACCCCCTTAAGCTTATAGACAAGTCGCAAGATTGTAGACGGAAGATGCATGCCATCGGCAATCACTTCGACTGTCATGTTATCCATTAAATATACACTTTCGACTGTCCCCTCGTATTTATATTCACGACGCTTATGAAATCCCGGCATCGCATTATAGAAGTGAGCAGCATGGGTAAAGCCAGCTTCATAAGCAGCTTTGATTAAATCATATTCAGCTTCCGTATGTGTAACAGCCAGCAGTAAACCTTTAGATTTTACATATTGAGCAAAATCCATGGCGCCTTCCAGCTCCGGACTTATATCCCATCGTTTGATACATTTGACATCGTCTAATATGGAGCGATATTCATCCTTATCTAAATCTTTCACAGAATCTGAAAATAAAGCTCCCGCCATTTTACGGTTCAAGTAAGGGCCTTCCAAATGTAAACCCTGAACCGCACCATGCTGTGCCATCATACTTTCGCAGACAGCACCTGCCCGACGAATTTCATCTGCAGATGAAGCTGAAAGCGTTGGAATAACAGATGTTGCACCATGCTTTAAATGAGCACTGACCGCTGCCTGAAAAGCTTCTTCAGTACCTTCTTTAAAGTCATGGCCACCGCCACCATGTACATGCATGGCAACAAAACCTGGTACTATATACATTCCCTTTGCATCAATTACCTTGGCTCCTATAACTGCCAGATCACTATTGGTTACTTCTAAGATTTTTCCATCAGAAATTAAGACAGAACCATCTTCCAACCAACCTTGCGGAGTTAAAATCCTCCCATTTATAATTTGTGTCAACATAACTTTTCGTTTTTAATTAGTCTCTTGTCGTTTTTCACACCGAGATTAGAACAACTTATTGGTTCCGTCTACTAATTTACCCATTGCCCAGACAGCCCGAACATTCAAATCCTTGTCAAGTACCATGATATCTGCATCCTTTCCACGCTGCAATGAGCCCTTGCGATCATAAACACCCATAATGCGGGCTGGTGTTTCAGAAGCCATCCGTACAGCATCAGCCAAAGGTATTTCGGCTTTTTGAACCATCGTACGGATCAAACGGTCCATCGTTGCTATACTACCTGCCAAAGCAGAACGGTCAGCCAATTTACAAACTCCATCCTCAATGATAACACGAGGATCAAAAGCTACCTGACTGTCACTGGCAGCACAAGCCAAAGCATCCGTAATCAGACAAGTACGTTCTACTCCTTTAATCTTATAAACCAGACGAAGAATAGTTGGCGGTACATGAATGCCATCAGCAACAACTTCTACAGTCATGTCATCAATCAAATAGATACTTTCAACAGTACCCTCATATTTATATTCTCTCCGTTTATGGAAACCCGGCATTGCATTATAGAAATGGGTTGCATGAGAATAACCTACTTCATAAGCAGTACGGATATCTTCATATTCGGCCTGCGTATGACCTACAGCAGCCAAAACACCTTTCGAGGTAATATATTTTCCGAACTGCATAGCTCCCGGAAGCTCCGGAGCTGCATCCCAACGCTTAATACAATGTGTTTCTTCAAGCAATGGGATATATTCTTCAGGATCCGGATTTTTAATATTTTCAGGCATCTGACCTCCGGCCATTTTCAGATTAAAATAATGCCCTTCCAGATGCAAACCTAATACCGGACTATCCGGTTCCGCCATCAACTTCTCGGTTGTTGCAGCCGCAGCACGAATCATTGGAATGGTAGAAGAAGACAGCGTTGGAAATATAGAAGTAGTTCCATGCACCATATGAGCGTGAACAGCAGCACGAAAGGCATCTTCCGAACCTTCCATAAAGTCACGACCGCCACCACCATGTACATGTATTTCCACTCCACCCGGAACTATATACATACCTTTTGCATCAATCAATTTGGCGCCCACAATTGCCAGATCGCAATTTGTCACTTCCAGAATCTTATTATCCTGCATTAACACAGAGCCGTCTTTTAGCCAGCCCTGTGGGGTAAGGATTTTACCATTTATAATTTGCGTCAACATAGCATATTATATTTTTAGTTTTGTGTGTTATTCCTACAAAATCATACAAAATTATAAAAAACATCCGTACTCTATATCTGTTTCCTTAAAAATAACACAAAAGACACATATATTTTTTCAAACACCTCTTATTTTTGTTTATAGTTATGATACATTTCGGATATACAATACATAAAAATAAAACTATAGGGAATCGAAAATGGAATTCGTTAAAATCATTTTCGATTCCCTATAGTTTTGATTATAGAACTGACTATTTCTCCTCAATCAGGCTTTTTGCATTTCTTCAAGAGCCATTGTCTGCTCTGTCCATTGATCCATCGTTTCAGAAAGAGATTTTTTCAAATCGGCATATTGCGTATAAAGTTCTGTATCCGAAGCGCCCTCCGGTGTTGCCAATTTTGCCTCTAATTCTGCAATCGATGTTTCCAGTTCTTCTATTTTCTTTTCCAGCTCAGCGATGAGTTTTTCCTGTTTCTTAACAGCCTTATTCAATTCTTTCCGAGCTTCATACGAAAGTTTATTCTGTGTAGGTCCTTCACTTTCAGCCGGCTCATTTGTTTTTTTATTTGAGATTTCCAATTCCTGCAAATTCTGCATCTTTTTTCGTTCCAGGAAATCATAAATACCGCCTAAATGTTCTACTACTCGCTTATTTCCAAATTCGTATACTTTTTCAACCAGACCATCCAAAAAATCTCGATCATGAGATACAACAATGACAGTACCATCAAAATCTTTCAAGGCATTTTTCAGAACGTCTTTCGATCGCATATCCAAATGGTTCGTCGGTTCATCCAGAATCAGTAAATTGACAGGTTCGAGTAACAAACGGATCATCGCCAATCGGCTACGCTCACCTCCCGACAAAACAGCGACTTTCTTTTCAGAAGCCTCTCCGCCAAACATGAAAGCTCCCAGTATATCCCTGATTTTTGTCCGGATATCTCCCTGGGCTACGTAATCGATCGTATCAAACACGGTCAGATTATCATCCAGCAGTTGAGCCTGATTTTGGGCAAAATAGCCAATCTTAACCCCATGTCCCAGCTTCAATGAACCCTCGAACGGGATTTCATTCATGATACATTTCACCAAGGTAGATTTACCTTCTCCATTTTTCCCAACGAAGGCCACTTTCTCTCCACGCTTAATCGTCAGATTAACATGTTCAAATACAAGATGATCTCCATAACGCTTTGAAACTTCTTCTGCAATCACCGGATAAGAACCCGAATGTGGTGCTGGAGGAAATTTCAGATTCAGCATGGCTGTATCAACTTCATCCACTTCTATTCGCTCAATTTTTTCCAGCTGTTTGATTCGTGACTGTACTTGTGTAGACTTAGTCGCTTTATACCGAAACCTTTCAATAAAGGCCTCCGTATCGGCCAGTTTTTTCTGCTGATTCTCATAGGCCCGGAGCTGTTGTTCACGACGTTCTTTGCGCAAAGTGACATAATCTGAATATTTCACCTTATAATCATATATATGCCCCAATTCAATTTCTATCGTCCGTGAAGTTGTATTATCAATAAAAGCCCTATCGTGCGAAACAAGAATCACGGCATTTGCCCGTGTTGCTATAAAATTTTCCAACCACTGAATAGATTCGATATCCAAATGATTGGTCGGCTCATCCAGCAACAATACATCCGGACGTCTGAGCAACAGCTTTGCCAACTCAATTCGCATGCGCCAGCCTCCACTGAATTCACTTGTCGGGCGGTCAAAATCTTCACGCATAAATCCCAATCCCAACAGAGTTCTTTCCAATTCAGCATGATAGTTATTACCCCCTATCATTTGGAACTGCTCCGACAAATGAGTTACTTTATCAATAATTTTATGGTAGGCCTCTGATTCATAATCCGTACGCTCTGCTAACTGCTCATTCAATGCATTAATTTCACGCTCCATATCATGAATATGGTCAAAAGCGAGCTCCGCTTCTTCACGCACGGTCCGCGTATCTTTCAGTTGCATTTGCTGCGGTAAATATCCGATAGTAGTTTCTTTAGGAATACTGACAACACCACTTGTAGGAGACTGCAATCCGGCAAGAATCTTCAACATTGTTGATTTTCCGGCACCATTCTTACCAACCAATGCAATCCGGTCTTTCTTATTGACCACAAAAGAGACATCATCAAATAAAGTAAAACCTCCAAATTCTACACGTAAACCTTCAACTGAAATCATAATTATTTTCTTTAAATGTGTGTGCAAAGATACAACAGTTCAAAGTTTTTTTTATCTTCGCAACAGATTATCATTCTAAATTAGTAATATCATGAAGAAAAAAAGTCTTACATTAGCTGTAGCTGCCACCCTAGCAGGTAGCATAACATTCACTTCTTGTATTGGCTCATTCGGACTCACGAACAAATTATTGAGTTGGAATCAAAGTATCAACAGCAAATTCGTCAACGAACTTGTTTTTATCGCATTTCATATCATTCCTGTTTATGAAATTTCTATCCTTTCAGATATTCTGATACTTAACTCAATTGAATTCTGGTCAGGAAGTTCACCTGTTGCTGATGCCGGAAGTATCAAAAACGTAGAAACGGAAAACGGTACTTACACTGTTGAAACCAAAGCTGACGGTTATCATATCGAAAAAGCGGGTGAAGAAGGCCAGGCTGTCGATTTGGTTTACAATAGTCAAGATGAAAGTTGGAGCGTAAAATCAGATGGCGAATTACATAAGCTGCTGAAATTTGATGGAACCAACGATGTTGTCATGTACTTGCCCAATGGCCAGGAAATGAACGTCGAATTAAGTCAGGCTGGTGTCCTCGCTTTCCAGGAAGTAGCCCAGAATTATACTTATTACGCTGCTCGTTAATTTATGTATTATTAATACACAACACAAACTTATCCTACATGAAAGATAAGTTTGTGTTTTTATTTTTTACTTATGAAATATATCATCAAGACAGTTTTATTGTGTGGAGTATTAGGCTGCAGCAGTATCACCGGATCTGGACATATCTATGCAGAAAACTCAACAACATCATTAAATTTGCCTTACTGGCAAGATATCCAAACCGTATCAGTCAATAAAGAAGCTCCGAGAAGTGCCTTTATGACATATTCTGACAAGGCAACGGCACTTAGCTTAGCGTACGAAAAAAGTCCGTACTACCAACTACTGAACGGAACATTGAAATTCTACTTCGTCAATTCATATAAAGAATTACCGGCAAATATTACGGATCCATCCATTAGTACAGACAGCTGGAATGACATTCAAGTGCCGGGAAACTGGGAACGACAAGGTTTTGGCGTTGCCATTTACACCAATCATGGATATGAATTCAAACCTCGTAATCCCCAGCCACCGTTATTACCCGAAGAAAATCCGGTTGGAGTCTATCGTCGGGATATTGAAATTCCGTCAGACTGGGACGGGCGAGATATCTACTTACATATTGGAGGAGCTAAATCAGGAACGTATGTTTATGTAAACGGACAGGAAGTTGGTTATAGCGAAGATTCCAAAAATCCGGCAGAATTTCTGATCAATAAATATCTGAAACCCGGAAAGAATATTCTTACTTTAAAAATCTTCCGTTGGAGCACGGGTTCTTATCTGGAATGCCAGGACTTCTGGCGTGTGAGCGGTATCGAACGCGATGTCTACTTATGGTCTCAGCCTAAAACGGCTATTCAAGACTTCCGGGTAATCTCAACACTCGACGATACCTACAAAACGGGTATCTTCAAGCTGGCTATTGACCTGAAAAATCATGAAGAAAAAGCAAAGAATCTGACTATTTCTTACGAGTTGATTGACAACAGTGGCAAAACCATTGCTACCGAATGCAAGAATCTTTGGGTCAGTCCGGCAGTAAACTCTACAGCTTCTTTTGAAACAACCATTCCGGATGTCGCTACATGGACTGCGGAAATTCCGAATCTTTATAAAATGGTGATGACCATTAAAGACGGAGACAAAACCGTGGAAGTCGTTCCTTATCATGTTGGTTTCCGCCGCTTCGAAATGAAACAGACAAAAGAATTAGCCGGGAATGGGAAACCTTATACCGTATTCCTGGTTAACGGACAGCCGGTTAAATTCAAAGGAGTTAATATTCATGAGCATAATCCGGAGACCGGACACTATGTACCTGTAGAATTGATGCGCAAAGACTTTGAATTGATGAAAAAGCACAACATCAATTCTGTCCGTTTGTGCCATTACCCGCAAGACCGGAAATTCTATGAATTGTGTGATGAATACGGGCTCTATGTTTATGATGAAGCCAACATCGAATCACACGGTATGTATTATAGTTTGAGCAAAGGTGGAACCTTAGGTAATAATCCGGAATGGCTCAAACCGCACATGGACAGAACAATCAACATGTATGAGAGGAATAAGAACTATCCGAGTGTAACCTTCTGGTCATTAGGTAATGAAGCCGGAAACGGATATAATTTCTATCAGACTTATCTGTATATTAAGAATAAGGAAAAAGACGGAATGAATCGTCCGGTCAATTACGAACGGGCTTTGTGGGAATGGAATACAGACATGTATGTACCTCAGTACCCGGGAGCCAGCTGGTTTGAAGAAATCGGACAAAAAGGAAGCGACCGTCCGGTTGTTCCTTCTGAATATGCACATGCCATGGGTAATTCAACAGGAAGCTTGCTGGACCAATGGAATGCCATCTATAAATATCCAAATCTCCAGGGAGGTTATATCTGGGACTGGGTGGATCAGGGATTCCTTGAGAAAGATGCAAACGGTCGTCCTTATTACACCTACGGAGGAGATTACGGTGTAAATGCGCCCAGCGACGGAAACTTCTTATGTAATGGTATTGTCGGTCCGGACAGAACTCCTCATCCGGCAATGGCAGAAGTAAAATATGTTTACCAGGACGTTGCCATCACGGCAAAAGACCTAGCCAATGGTACCTTTGAAGTATTTAACCGATACTACTTCATAAACCTGAAAGACTATATGATTACTTATACCATTATGGCCAATGGTAAGGCTGTCAGACATGGAAAAGTTTCTTTGGACATTGCTCCGCAAACATCTAAGGAATTGCAAGTGAACATAGCCGGATTGAAACCTCAAAAAGATACTGAGTATTTCGTAAACTTCAGCGTTATAACAGTCCAGCCTGAAGGTTTGATACCACAAGGACATGAAGTCGCCAGCGAACAGTTCCGCTTGCCGATTGAATCTATAAAATCTGATATCAAAACATCAGGCCCGGCATTATCAGTCAGTGAAAACGGAGACGAGCTCGTTGCTTCTTCTTCGAAAGTCAACTTTGTATTCAACAAGAAGACTGGTTTAGTTTCATCCTATAAAGTAGGATCAACTGAATACTTCAGCGAAGGGTTTGGCTTACAACCGAACTTCTGGCGTGGTCCTACCGATAATGATTACGGGAATGGTCAACCTAAACGTGAACAAATATGGAAGCAGAGCAGTAAAAACTTCGATGTATCAGATGCGACCGTCAAGATGGATGGCAAGAATGCCATTATGACTATCAACTATCTATTACCGGCGGGTAATCTGTACATTGTTGATTATACCATCTATCCAAGTGGAGCCGTACATGTTGCAGCTCACTTTACTTCTACTGAAATGAACGAAGCTGAAACTGAAGTTTCAGAAGCAACCCGTACAGCTACATTTACTCCGGGACGAGATGCTGCCCGTAAGGAAGCATCAAAGCTGACTGTTCCGAGAATAGGTGTTCGCTTCCGTGTGCCGGCAACAATGAATCAAGTAGAATATTTCGGTCGCGGACCAGAAGAGAACTACTGGGATCGCAAAGCCGGAACATTAGTAGGTCTTTACAAATCTACTGCTGAAGATTTGTATTTCCCTTACGTTCGTCCACAAGAAAACGGTCATCATACAGATACCCGTTGGGTTTCTGTTAGTTCAAACAAGGGAAAAGGTCTTAAAATTGTAGCTGACGAACTGATCGAATTCAATGCACTACGTAATTCTATCGAAGATTTTGATGATGAAGAACAGGTCAATCTACCTCGTCAGTGGAGCAATTTCACTCCTGAACAGATTGCCAATCACGATGAAGCAGCAGCTAAAGACGTTCTACGCCGCCAGCATCACATCAACGATGTCACACCCCGTAATTATGTAGAAGTTTGCATTGATTTAAAACAACAAGGTGTAGGTGGTTACGACAGTTGGGGCGCACGTCCGGAACCACAATATACTTTGCCAGCGAACAAGGATTATCAATGGGGATTCACGATTATTCCTGAATAACCCTAATAAATCTTTTCAATCTATAGAGCCGCAACCAGTACTCTGATATACCAGATACAGGTTGCGGCTCATATTTTCTCTATTCTTCCTTTAATTACGTTAAATAATGCCTGGTAAAACACTTTATATTTAAGATTAATTCTTACATTTGAATATATTGTAGAAACAACTTATATAATCTAATTTCAATTAAAGCATTATGAAAAAGTTTTTAATGGCAGCATGCCTATGCTGTATCTCATTTCTGCCGTCCAATGCAGAAACACAAGGTAAATGGAAACCTCTGTTTGGTAACAACCTGGAAGACGCAACTTATGATCCTAAAGTATGGAGCATGAAAGACGGAGTCTTATCTGCAACCAAAGATGAATCCATTTGGACAAAAACACAATACGAAAACTTCGAACTGGATCTGGAATTTAAAACAGACGTAGGAACAAACAGTGGTGTCGTAGTATATTGCACTGACATCAATGACTGGATACCAAACTCTGTAGAAATACAGATTGCAGACGATTATTGTGAAAAATGGGCAAATGATCAGCCTTACGCACGTTCAGCTGCTATCTATGGGCATCTTCCTGCTAAAAGAGACCGGGTTGTAAAACGTCCAGGTGAATGGAATCGCATGCGTATCAAATGCGAAGGCCAGCACATTACAGTAGAACTCAATGGAGAATTAGTTACAGAAATGGATATGAGTAAATGGACATCAGGAACAGTCAATCCAGACGGAAGCAAAATTCCAAGCTGGCTTCCAAAACCATTTGCAGAACTTCCAACGAAAGGATATATCGGATTACAAGGTAAACATGGTGATGCTTTAATATGGTTCCGAAATATGGATATCCGTACACTCGATTGACATAAGCATTGTATTTCTAATAAAACTCGCTTGCTCAATTTTCCGAATATGAATTGATGCAAGCGAGCTTATTAATTCTTATATATCATCACAAGTATGATTTCGAATGTAAGAGAGAGCAGCTCCAATGGCTGTCCGGTATTCTGCATATTTGGGAATAAGAAATCTTTTACCAAACATCTTTTCCAGATTAGGGAATGTCTCTGCACATTGCGGCATGCGTGTTAAATTGCCGATTAACACAAAATCATTTACATCTGAATTTAAAGAAGATAAGATAGCAGCCTGACCTATACTTTGTAATACCATATGAACAATACCGGCTGCAATATCTTCCAAAGCGGCATTCGCTGCAGCCTTTCCAAAAATAGAAGCCGTTGCATCCAGCGGTAAACCCGGCAGCGGACGATTGCAAATATCCTGAATCTGCAAATCAATAGAAGATATAGATCCCTGTTGTGCCAAATCAATGATTTGCTTGAAATCCTGTGTCTTTAGTAATAAACGGGACAATCCCAAGATTGTTCCACCACCAATACCAATACCGCCTATATGACGGACATCATTTCCATCAACTCTGACAAACGAAGTTCCTGTACCCATACTGACAACTATCAGCTTATCCAAATTAGTCATATATTGAGCACCCAAACCATTTGCTAAAAACTCGTCAACACGTGCCGTCGGCAATCCATACAACGGTTGGGTAATATAGGCACTTCCTACTCCTGTAAGAATTATTTTCTCTACTTTTTCTAAAGGTATGCCATTATCATATAAATATTTACCCAAAGCTCCAAACAATGAAGCCACCGGATCTGTTGCCCTAACAAACAGAGGGTTACATATTTGTTTATTACGGATTCCTACGACTTTCGTTGTGCTGCCACCAACATCTATACCAATAACCACACTCATAATCTGTTATTTTTATTTTCAAAAGTACAGTCTTTCTACATAAAATACAAATCAACTTTACATAAAGACCTTTTTCTCTGTGAGTAAATTACTATCGATAGATAAACACAATAGTAAATAGTCGACTTTTTTATACTCCCAAAAGAAATATATTTTAGTCAATTATGGTTTAACAAACGAAAACAATTCTTCTATTTTTTGCTCCAGAGAAAGGTAAAAATGAGATGAGACCTTGTATTTCCGACAATTACATATTTATAGTAAAAACGGCTCAATTGGTTTATTTTCAAAATCAATTGGTCATTTTTTCTCTATTTAAGCCAGGAAGAATGTTTAACATATTACAAAAAGACAAAAAAAATAACTCATTCGAAAAAGCAAACTATATCTTTTGTAATATTGCAGCTGTAATTAAAAGGCAAAAACTAATGGGAGAAATAAAAGGTTTTATTTTACAGGTTATCGGTCCAGTCGTGGACGTTCATTTCGACAAGACGTCGGATACTCCAATCGTACTCCCTCATATCCACGACGCCATGGAAATAACCCGCCAGAACGGGAAAAAGCTAATTGTTGAAGTACAACAACATATTGGTGAAAATACCGTTCGTACAGTTGCCATGGATTCGACAGACGGACTAAAAAGAGGGATGGAAGTCGTTGCATTAGGTTCACCTATCACGATGCCAGTTGGCGATCAAGTGAAAGGGCGCTTGCTTAATGTCACAGGAAATGCAATTGACGGAATGGAGGAACTTGATCACAAAGGAGCATTTCCAATCCACCGTGAACCTCCCAAATTCGAAGAATTAACTACCAGCAAAGAAGTTCTTTACACAGGAATTAAAGTGATCGACCTGTTGGAACCTTATCTGAAAGGTGGTAAAATCGGTTTGTTTGGTGGTGCAGGTGTAGGAAAAACAGTGTTGATCATGGAACTGATCAATAACATTGCCAAAAAGAACAATGGTTTTTCTGTTTTCGCTGGTGTTGGGGAACGAACCCGTGAAGGTAACGACTTACTGCGTGAAATGATTCAATCAGGAGTCATCCGCTACGGAGAAGAGTTCAAGAAAAGCATGGAAGCCGGAAAGTGGGATTTGTCAAAAATCGATCACAAAGAACTCGCTAAATCACAAGCAACGCTTGTGTTCGGACAGATGAATGAACCTCCTGGAGCACGTTCTTCCGTTGCCTTATCAGGATTGACTATCGCAGAATCATTCCGTGATTTATCAAAAGAAGGAGAATCTAAAGATATCTTGTTCTTCATTGATAATATCTTCCGATTTACTCAGGCAGGTTCTGAGGTTTCTGCGCTGTTGGGCCGAATGCCATCTGCTGTAGGTTACCAACCGACACTGGCTACCGAAATGGGAGCTATGCAGGAACGTATTACTTCAACGAAAAAAGGTTCAATTACCTCAGTACAAGCTGTATATGTACCTGCCGATGACTTAACTGACCCGGCTCCGGCAACAACATTTACTCACTTGGATGCAACAACGGTGTTGAGTAGAAAAATTACAGAATTAGGTATTTACCCGGCAGTTGACCCATTGGAATCAACATCCCGTATTCTTGATCCTTTGGTAGTTGGTAAAGAACATTACGAATGTGCTCAACGGGTAAAGCAAATCTTGGAACGCAATAAAGAATTACAAGATATTATTTCCATTTTGGGTATGGAAGAACTTTCTGACGAAGACCGGCAAATTGTCAACCGGGCTCGTCGTGTTCAGCGATTCCTCTCCCAGCCTTTTACTGTAGCTGAACAATTTACAGGTGTTCCTGGAGTTATGGTATCTATTGAAGATACAATCAGAGGCTTCAACATGATTATGGATGGTGAAACGGATGATATTCCTGAACAGGCATTCTTGAATGTTGGAACCATTGAAGATGTAATTGAAAAAGGTAAACGATTGGCTCAACAAGCTAAGTAACGAAAATGAAAGTTAGAATTATCACCCCTGAAAAGGTTTTATTTGAAGGAGAATCTGAGTCGGTTACATTTCCCGGAATCAATGGTTCTTTTGATGTACTGCCTCATCATGCTCCTTTAATAACAGCACTGCAGAAAGGGATTATTCGATATCTTGTAAATGGGAAAGAATATGAACAACCCATAGACAGTGGCTTTGTCAAGATCGAAAATGACATAGTGACCGTCTGTGCAGAAAAATAATTCAAACCATGAGTGGAAGATTAAAAATAAAACTTTTCGGTCTAATTACGTTTATCTATGTGGCTATCGGCGTCACATTAGGAGGTCTTCTTTATACTATTTGGCCAGACCATTATTTCGAATGGTATCCTTCGATACCCTGTTTTTACTGGCTTACTGCACTGGCCATGGTATATTTCCTCGACAAAGTAAAACGTAAGAATGGAGATGTTTCTGTAACGACCTTTATGCTCGTTCGCTGCAGTAAATTTTTACTGGCTTGCATTTTCTTATGGATGTATGCCAATTGGATTGGAGTTCAATTGCGTGCGTTTGGGTTTACACTGATGTTATTCTACTTCATTTATCTTGCTTTGGAAACATACACAATTTACCTGTATGAAAAGAAAAGAATGAAAAGAGAAAAAAGGGAAAAAGATGAACAGAAAAATCCGTAAATATCTGAAAAGCTTGCTTTGCTTCTGTATCCTGCTGGTAAGTTTCCAGTTAAAAGCAGAAGGGCAAGTTGATGTGCAGAACATTGTATTCTCTCATATTCAGGATGCCTATACATGGCATATTACAGAATGGGGAGAACATGAAATTTCTATTCCATTACCAATCATTGTCAAAGGCGAAGAAAACGGCTGGCATGTTTTTCTTTCATCTCGTTTGCAGGATGGAAAAAGCTACCAGGGTTTTTCTATTGCACAAACAGGCGACTACACAGGTAAGGTAATAGAAACGCTGCCTTCAGGAGAAGTGGTTCGTCCGATTGATATTTCAATGACAAAAAATGTGTGGGGCTTGCTTCTAAGCTGCACAATATTATCATTGTTAATATTGAAGACCGCCCAATGGTATAAGAAACACCCAAGCGAGGCACCCGGCGGATTGACAGGCTGTATGGAAATGGTTATTAATTATATATATGAAGATGTCATCAAAAAGAATGCAGGTGCGTCTTACCGCTTCTTTTCTCCTTATCTGCTGACAGTATTCTTCTTTATATTGATCAATAATCTGTTAGGTATTATTCCTATATTTCCCGGAGGAGCCAATCTGACAGGTAATATTACCATTACGATGGTATTGGCTGTATGCACATTCATTGCGGTCAACCTGTTTGCTACAAAAGGATATTGGAAAGACATTTTCTGGCCTAATACTCCTATTTACCTGAAATGTCCGTTACCTATCATGCCATTTGTAGAATTCTTTGGCGTGTTTACCAAACCATTTGCATTGATGATCCGTTTGTTTGCCAACATCATGGCAGGACATACGATTATCTTGGCTTTAACCTGCCTGATTTTTATTACAGCTTCAATGGGAGTTATAATTAATTTAGGCATGACAATCGTATCAGTGGCATTCTGTATTTTCATGAATTGCCTTGAACTGTTTGTGGCTTGCTTACAAGCCTATATCTTTACTCTTCTATCAGCCTGCTATATCGGACTGGCGCGTGTAGAAGACTAATATTCTCCCGCTACCTCTAAAAGAGTAGACAATGGAGATTTACTTTTTCGAATAAATAAATTAAAGGTTCATAAATTAAAAACTAAAGAAGTTATGTTATCAGCAATTTTATTACAAGCAGCTGCAGCAGGTGTAGCTAAATTAGGTGCAACAATGGGAGCTGGTTTGGCAGCTATCGGAGCAGGTATTGGTATTGGTCTAATCGGTAAAGGTGCCGTTGAAGCTATCGGACGCCAACCGTCTGCAGCGGGTGACATTCGTACTTCTATGTTGATCATGGGTGCTTTGGTTGAAGGTGTAGCGCTGTTTGCTATCGTAGTTTGTTTCCTCGGATTATTCCAATAAGCCAAAAGTATAGTAGAATATGTCATTACTAACACCGGATTCAGGACTTCTGTTCTGGATGATTCTTTCGTTCGGTATTGTTTTGATCATTCTTTCCAAATATGGTTTTCCGGTTATCGTAAAAGCGATTGAAGACCGGAAAGCCTTTATCGAGGAATCACTGAATACGGCCCGTAAAGCCAATGAACAGCTGACAAATATCAAAGAAGAAGGAGAAAGAATCATATCGGAAGCGAAGGAAAAACAGAATGCCATTCTAAAAGAGGCTTTGAAAGAAAAAGAGCATATCATTGAAGAAGCTCACCAGAAAGCGGCTGCTGAGACTAACAGACAAATGGAAGAGGCAACACGTCAGATTCGTGAAGAAAAAGAAAAAGCTATCCGTGAAGTCCGTAAGGAAATTACCGATCTTTCCATTTCTATTGCTGAAAAAGTAATGAAAGAGAAAATCAGTCGGGACAACAGCCAGGAAGAGATCATCAATAAGATGCTTGATGAAATGTCATTCAATAAATCGTAAGGTATGGATTTAGGAACTATTTCATCCAGATATGCACGAGCTCTTTTTTCTCTGGCAATGGAGAAGAAAGAAGAAACACGTGTATATGACGATATGAAAATGCTAAAAGAGAGTTTCCTGCTCTTTCCGGAACTTAAAGAGACCTTGCAAAATCCTATTGTCTCGGTTGCAGATAAAGAAAAGTTGTTGATTAATGCTGGAGGAATAGAAGTTTGTGACTTATACAAACGCTTCATTCGTATGGTTTTGAACCATAAACGTGAAAGTTGTTTGCCTTTCATGACATACATTTATATTTATCTGTACCGGAAGGAAAAGAAAATTACTCGAATTCGATTCAGCTCTGCGTCGCCCATTCAGGAAAGTACGCAAAAGCATTTAATTGAGAGACTTCACCAGGAAACCGGTGATACAATCGAGTTTTCCGGAGAAGTTAAACCTGAACTAATTGGTGGTTTCTGCTTGCAAATCGGGAATTATCGTCTGGATGCCAGCTATGCATCTCAGTTGAAGCATATCCGCGAGCAGTTACTGCAAAGAAAATAAAACTGAAAATATGACAGACCAGATAAAAATCAGCGAAGTTTCAGATATCCTTCGGAAAGAACTGGAAGGAATCAATACGAGTATCAAGCTGGAAGAAGTGGGTACCGTATTGCAGGTGAGCGATGGTGTGGTTCGTATCTACGGACTGGACAACGCTGAAGCCAATGAATTGCTCCGCTTTGACAATGGTATGGAAGCCATCGTCATGAATTTGGAAGAAGACAACGTCGGTGCCGTACTGTTAGGTCCTACCGATCTGATTAAGGAAGGTGATACCGTTACACGTACAGGCCGAATTGCTTCTATCAATGTAAATGAGAACTTAATAGGCCGTGTAATTGATCCGTTAGGAAATCCGATCGACGGAAAAGGAGAAATTACCGGTGAAACCTGCGAGATGCCACTGGAAAGAAAGGCGCCGGGAGTAATCTTCCGCCAGCCGGTAAATGAACCGTTGCAGACAGGTATCAAAGCTATCGATGCCATGATTCCTATCGGACGTGGCCAGCGTGAGTTGATCATCGGTGACCGTCAGACAGGAAAGACGGCGATTGCCATTGATACAATCATCAACCAACGGGCTGCTTACGAAGCCGGGAATCCGGTATATTGTATTTACGTAGCTATCGGTCAGAAAGGTTCTACCGTTGCTGCCCTTGTAAATACACTACAGGAAAAGGGAGCTATGGATTATACAGTCGTTGTCAGTGCAACTGCGTCTGATCCGGCAGCCATGCAGTATTTTGCTCCTTTTGCCGGTGCTGCTATCGGTGAATATTTCCGCGACAGCGGCCGTCATGCTTTGGTTGTATATGATGACTTGTCAAAGCAGGCTGTTGCCTATCGTGAAGTATCTCTGATCTTACGCCGTCCTTCCGGACGTGAAGCTTACCCGGGTGATATCTTCTATCTGCACTCCCGTTTGCTGGAACGTGCAGCCCGTATCATCAACCAGCAGGAAGTGGCATGCCAGATGAATGATCTGCCTGACAGCATGAAATCTCGTGTAAAAGGTGGTGGTTCATTAACTGCACTTCCTATTATCGAGACTCAGGCCGGTGATGTCTCTGCCTACATTCCGACTAATGTGATTTCTATTACCGATGGTCAGATTTTCTTGGAGACAAACCTTTTCAACCAAGGTAACCGTCCGGCTATCAACGTAGGTATTTCCGTTTCTCGTGTAGGTGGTAATGCCCAGTTGAAGGCGATGAAGAAAGTAGCTGGTACGTTAAAGATCGACCAGGCTCAGTTCCGTGAACTGGAATCATTTGCCAAGTTCGGTGGAGAAATGGACCCAGTTACTGCCTTTACTATCGATAAGGGACAGAAGAATACCCAGCTGTTGATCCAGCCTCAATACAGCCCGATGCCTGTTGAGAAGCAGATTGCCATCTTATACTGCGCAACAAAAGGACTGTTGCGTGATGTACCGTTGAATAAAGTACATGAGTTTGAGAATTCATTCTTAGAGTCACTGCAGGTAAACCATCAACGTGACGTACTGGATGTACTGAAGAAAGGTACAATCAATGATGAAATTACAACGATACTGGAAGAAACTGCCAAACAAATAGCAGCTTCTTATAAAAAATAACAGACGACTATGGCCTCATTGAAAGAGATTAAAAATCGGATTAATTCGATCCAGAGTACGCAGAAGATTACAGCTGCCATGAAAATGGTAGCTTCAGCCAAACTGCATCATACGCAAGCTGCGACCGAACGGACACTGGCTTACGCTGAGCAGCTGACGGATATTCTGCAAAGTCTGCTGGCTGCCGAACAAGAATTCGATTCACCTTATACAGTCCGGCGTGAGGTTAAGAACGTAGCCATTGTGGTTTGTTCTTCCAACACGGGCTTGTGCGGTAGTTTCAACGCCAATGTATGGAAGTCGTTAGAAGAATTAATCCAGTCGTATAAAGCCAAGCAGATTCATATCGAATTCTATCCGGTGGGTAAAAAAATAGCTAAAGAGCTGCAAAAGGCCGGGTATGAATATCATGATGAATTTATTGCCATCGCCGATAATCTAGAATATGAAAAGGCAGGCAAATTAGCGGCACAGTTACGAGAGTTATATGTCAGCAAGCAGGTAGATCAGATAGACTTGTTATACCACCACTTCAAAAACATGGTACAGCAAATTCTGACGCATAAAATATATCTTCCGCTGTCTATCCAGGAAGAGACGAAGCAAGCTGATAATACATCGTATGCTACCGATTATATTCTGGAACCTTCGGTTTATACCTTGCAGCAATTATTGTTCCCGAAGATGTTGGATCTGCAAATTTATACAACTTTGCTTGATACGACCACTTCCGAACATGCGGCTCGTATGATGGCTATGCAAACGGCCAACGATAATGCCAATGAACTGATCCGTCAGCTTACATTGCAGTACAACAAGACCCGTCAGCAGGCCATTACCAACGAATTGCTCGACATCATGGGCGGTGCCAGTCATGCCTGATTGGCGATTGCCTTTTCCAATACAAAGATCTCCGGTTTCTGTCCTGAAACTGGAGATTTTTTATATTACCCAACCCTATTTATCTCTTTCAGGTTTCTTTCTGATGCCGGAATGAAAAGAAGAGGAATATGCCTTTCCTTTTCAAAATTCAAATAAACTCCTTACTTTTGCCGAATAACCAATACATCATCAAATGAAATCACTTTTGCTTGTAAGCATTCTTTTAAGTTGTTTTCTACTACACGAATCTGGTAATGCCTGTACTTCGGTGATTGTCTCCGGGAAAGCGACACCCGACGGCCGTCCGCTGATGTGGAAGCACCGCGATACCGGGACACGCTATAATCATATTACGTTTGAAAAGGGAGAAAAATATAATTTCCTGGGGCTGGTTAACAGTGATTCGACCGACTATGATATCTGGACAGGCGTTAATGAAGCCGGATTTGCCATCATGAATACGGCATCCTTTAATCTGAAAGATGATGATGTACAGGAAATGGATCACGAAGGCCGCCTGATGCGCCGTGCTTTGGAAATATGCAAGAACCAACAGGACTTCGAGCATTTCCTCGATACTCTATCCCGTCCGATGCGGGTCGAAGCCAATTTCGGTATCATCGATGCTTTTGGCGGGGCTGCTTATTATGAAACCAATAATACGAGGTACTATAAAAAGGATGTAAACGATCCGAATCTGGCGCCTGACGGTTATCTAGTCTATACGAATTTCTCGTTTGAAGGCAGAAAAGATGAAGGCTATGGTTATATCCGTTATGAGAGTGCTAAAAAGATTTTTGCCGACATCTATCCGCAAGGACTGACACCGCGATCGATCTTCCAGGAAGTATCACATTCTTTTTATCACAGCTTGTTCCGAAAAGACTTGAAAGAAGAAAAGAACACGGAATGGCAACTCGAACAGGATTTGATTCCCCGGTTTGAGAGTACGGCTTCAATCGTGATTCAAGGGGTAAAGAAAGGAATGAATCCGGAACTGACAACGATGTGGACCGAATTGGGTTATCCGCCTACAGCCATTGCTTTGCCTCTTTGGGTGAAGCTAGGTGAACAACAGCCGGAACTGGTGTTGTATAGTCCGCAATTCAAAACGGCTCCTTTGTGTTACTTTGCTACCCTGCTGAAAACACAGGCCTATCCCATCCATCGGGGCAACGGACAGAAATACATTCACTGGTCTGAACTTTGGAATGCCCAAGGCACAGGTTACATTCAAACATTAACGCCCGTATGGAACGAAATCTATGATCTGTTCGCCCGCCATCAGGCTGAATGGGAAGAAAAAGGGCTGGATGTGGAAGCCATAAACCGCCTTTACCAGGAAGCGGAAGAAAAGATCAAACCGGCCTATTATCACCTGATGCGCGTAGATTGATTCCAGACGAAGAAAAGCAGGCAATCCTGCTCCGTAACTCGCATAAAACTATTAACTTTACAGAACAAAAGCAATAAAGATAAAACAACTTATGCAACTTAGCAATTATCATAGCCATTGTAACTTCTGCGATGGAAGAAGTTTCCCGGAAGACTTTGTCAAATTCGCCATTCAGCATCAATTTCGGGCTTATGGGTTTTCCTCTCATTCTCCCCTGCCCTTCGAAACCTTCTGGAACATGTCCAAAGAAGACATGAATGAATATCTGGAAGAAATAGACCGGCTCAAGAAGAAATATGCCGGACAGTTGGAAATTTACACCGGACTGGAAATTGATTACCTGGATAAGACCTACAACGCGTCGATCGATTATTTTACGAGTCTGCCACTGGATTATCGGATCGGCTCCATTCATTTCCTCCCCATTGCCTATCCGCTGGCAGAAGAGAACATGATGTGTATCGACGGGGCTTTCAGTGACTTTGCCCGTGGCGTCGATCAGTATTACGAAGGTGATATCCGTAAGCTGGTCAAGCATTACTACGATTCTTCTTGTGCGATGGTAGAGGCCGGAGGCATCGACATTGTTGGCCACCTGGATAAAATCTACATGAACGGACAACGATACACAGGTTTCTCGCTGGATGCGGACTGGTACACCAAAGAACTGTTTGCCTATCTGGATTTGATTGCCGAGAAAGGACTGATGGCCGAAATCAACACAAAAAACCTGAAGAAGAAAGGGGAAATTTATCCGCACGAAAAGTTCCTGGAGGCCATCCGTGAACGCCATATTCCAATCATGGTCAATTCAGACAGCCATTATCCGGATCTTGTCAACGACGGTCGCGAGGAAGCTTTCGAACTCCTCAAAGCAAAAGGATTCAGAGCAACTTGTGAATTAGTGAACGGAAAATGGGAAGAAATGGCAATTGAATAAAGCCTCCCGACAAAATAAACGAGGATCATTTTCAATCCTCAAGGGAATCATTTTCGATATACGTTAGATTTGAAAGAAAAGCTGGCGTATTTTTATAAAAAGCCGGCGTATTTTGATGAAAATACGCCGGCTTTTTCAGGATTCAATTAAACGATTGAATGTGTCTTTACAAATTCGATGATTTCGTCGATATAACCGAATGCCATACAAACAACTGTATCAGCTGCACCATAATAAACAGCTACACGTTTGCCATCCTGCAAAGCGGCACATGGGAATACAACATTAGGCACATCGCCCTGTAATTCATAAGGAGCTGCCGGAGCCAGGATATAATCGCGCGTACGATACAGTACCTTTTCCGGATTCTCCTTATCCAGGATAACCGCACCCATTGAATAACGGTAACCGTTGCAAGTCTGGATAACGCCGTGGTAGAACATCAACCAGCCAGCTTCTGTCATAAACGGAACAGATCCGGCACCGATCTTCAAGCACTGCCAAGCACTTTCCGGGAAAGGAGTTACTTTCATCACACAACGGTGTTCGCCCCAGTATTTCATATCCGGACTGTAGCTGATGTAAATATCACCAAACGGAGTATGACCATTATCGCTCGGACGACTCAACATGGCATATTTACCGTTAATCTTCTGCGGGAACAACACACCGTTACGATTGAATGGCAAGAAAGCATTCTCGCACTGGAAGAATTCCTGGAAGTCGAAGGTATAAGCAATACCGATGGTTGGTCCGTGATAACCATTACACCAGGTAATCCAATAACGGTCTTCAATCCAGGCAACACGCGGATCGTATTTATATTCTGATTCAATCATATCCGTATTTCCGGCTTTAAACTGGATCGGTTCATGATTGATTTCCCAGTTAATACCGTCTTTACTGAAGCCGGCAAAGATATTCATCTGTACAGCTTTGTTGTCGCAACGGAACACTCCGGCATACCCATCCTTGAACGGAACAACGGCGCTGTTGAAGATACTGTTGGATGTCGGGATGTGATAACGTCCGATCACCGGATTCTTTGAATAACGCCACATCACGTCAGTACAACCTTCGGGGCGGTCTTCCCACGGCATTGCTGCGATTTGCTTCAATTCACTCATATTTGTCGTTTTTAGTTTAACTTATAATTACCTGCAAAAGTAATACTTTTCGGGATTATTTGCCAAACCTGACACCGATTTGTAGTCCGATATTCAATGGATTCTCGGTCCGGTACGTTTCCACCTGACTAGTTCCCAACATATCGAAGTAATAACCAAAATTGGGTTCCAGATAAATGGAGACTGATTTATATACCTGAATCTGGAATCCTAATCCGCCCTGTATCGAAGTCTGCCAACGGTTGACGGGTAATGAATAGGACGATTCACCGACGAATTGCCTCCGTGCCGATACACAATATTCCTGCAACCCGCCACCCGAGAGATAGAACGACAGATTGTCTTTCCGCCAGAATGTCCAATTCAGCTTGAGAGGTATTCCTAAATAATGCAATGATTGTTCACCCGTCCGGTAACCGCCCGAACGTAACGACGAATAAAGCCAGGTATATGTCAGTCCCGTCTCAATGCCCAAATCCGGTTTCCAGGCATAACAGGCCGAGAAACCAAACGAAATCGGCAGGCGATGATGATAATCGAGCGACGGCTCCCGTATGCCCGATACAGCCGACAAGCAGCGGGTTTGCAGGCTTTCTTCCGGTTTCTGGTCATCGTCATCTTCATCACTACCGTCTACTCCCGGCTGTATAGGATCGCTGGCTACATAATTATCATCCACAGATGCCAACGACAGATTCATCGCCCCGCTCCCGCCGGCAGCCAAACCAAATGACCAGCTTCCTCTGCGGCGACGAGGCTGTTTTTCTTCGGATAATGTCCAGACGGATGTTTCCGGCGTGGCTTCTTCTTCCTTTGCCGGTTCTTCCGATACGGAAACAGCAGCCGGTTCTTCGGGAACAGATTCCTTCTTCTCTTCCGGTACCGCCACTGCATGCAGTGAGATTTCTTCCTCCCGCACGGAAAGATAAGCCAATGGCAAGACTTCTACCTCGGGAACAACCGGACGAACTTCTTCTGCTATGGTTGCTGTAACGACTTCTTCCGGCAACGGCTCTATCTCCGGCATCTGCCACAGCCACCAGCCGGAGAAAGTAATACCGGCCAGCAATGCCGCAGCCGCCAGCCAGCGCCACCACACAATCCGGCGGCGCATCGGTTTCTCCATTGCCTGCAAGTCGGCTTCCAGACGTTCCCATCCGTCCACAGGCAATGGAAGCCGGAATTCCTCTTTTCGCCTGCGACAGACTTCAATGATGTCATGCTGCTTTTCTTCCATTACTCTGTTGATTTTAGATAGTTTCGTATTCGTTCCATCAGCATCTTACGCGCCCGATTGAGTTGCGAGGCCGATGATTTCTCCTGTATATGCAAATAAGCGGCAATCTCTTTGTGCGACCATTCCTCAAACACATAAAGATTGAATACCGTACGATAACCCGGCGGTAGTTCCGCCACAAGGCGCATCAGTACGTCGATTGGCAAACGATTGGCATCCGGCTCTTCTTCTTCGTCGGCAGTATCAGTTATCGCTTCCAGCGGAACCTGAGAAGGCAATAATTTATTGGCCCGCAGAAAGCCCAAGGCTACATTGGTAAATACCCGGCTCATCCACGCCCTAAGGCTACCCTCTCCCTGATAAGTAAACGAAGAAATAGACGAAAAGACTTTCAGGAAGCCGTCGTGGAGCAAGTCCTGAGCCTGTTCCACATTGGCGACGTACCGGAAACATAGGCATAACATCGGCTGGGCAAAAAGCTCATACAGCTCCTTGCGCGCCCGATTATCGCCAGCCTGGCAACCTTCAGCCAACTCCTGTTCGCTCATCTTTCCGAATTATTTTATCAGTTAAATGCGAAGAAAGCACAAATACTGCATCCGAAAAATAAAAAATGATACAAAAAAAGCCCTGCCGACCGAAACGACAGGGCTTTTCTCTGATTTTTCTGTTATAGGCGGAAGCGATAAAGTTGTGCCATCGCTTTCTGATATTCATTCTGCAACTGCAGGTAATTCTGCATGCTCTGATAGAAAGTCGTTACATTGACGAAGTATTCGATCATCGAAATCTGTCCGGCCTGAATCGCCTTGTTCAGCAGCGCGATATTATTCTGCTTCTGCAGAACCGATGCATATTCGTCCGCCGATACCTTCAGTTTACCCGCCTGAACCCAGACTTGGCGCAAAGCTGCCGTCTCGGTATCCGTAAAACTCTGTACCTTGGTTTCAGCATAGAAGCGCTCTGCCTTGGCTTGCTTTACTTTTCCACGATTGGAGAAAAGCGGGATGGAAATACCCACCAACACACCATTATAACGCTCTCCTCCACTCGACGGATTCATTCGATATCCTAACGTCAGATTCGGCAACCATTGTTGTTTGCTGACCGTCACCGAACGAGATGCTGCCGCCTGCTCGCTTTGTAAGGCCTGCATTTCGGGCAATGAAGCCAAAGCTTCTATCTTGAATGCTTCGAAATCGGACGGATATTCCCAGGCCGACCGATAAACCGTATCGGCAAAAGCTACCGGAATGCCGCCGTTCAAGGCAGTCAGTTCTTCCAGCTTTGCCTGGCGTGCCGCTTCGTTCTGCCGCACTTCATTGCGGGCATTCAGCAACTCCAGGTCAATCTTGTTCGTCTCGATGACATTGGCCGAACCCTTTTCCAGCTGTGAAGCATAGAAACGGCTCAGAGCCTCGGCATTGGCCAGGCGCTCGTCCAACAAAGCCTGCAACTGGTTCAGGTAGATTAAGTCGAGGCAAGCCTGCTGCGCCTGCAACAGAATCTGCTGGCGCGAAGTGGCATACTGGGCATCGAACGAACGGAAACGTGATTCGTTCAGTTTGTTGCGCTGGGCATAAAGCGTCGGGAAGTTGAACGACTGGCTGGCAATCAATTCACCCGTAAAACCCATGCCTTCCTTGTTTCCCCACTGATGCGAATAAGTAACTTCCGGATCAGGCAAATTATTCTCTGTCCGCGCCTGCCATTTGAAGGCTTCTGTCTGCGAAGCTCCGGCCTTCAGGTCCTTATTGTTCTGCTCAATCAGCTGGAGCATTTCATCCATCGTCTGCGGACGGCAGACTTCCTGTGAGAAGGCTGCCGAGAAGCCGATGCATAAAGCGATTGTAAATATCTGTTTTCTTAGCATGTCTGTTTCTCCTCTTTATTCATAAGTAAATAAATGATTGGAATGATAAACCCGTTGAGGAAGGTAGAAGAAAGTAATCCGCCCAAGATGACCGTTGCCATCGGACTTTGGATTTCATTACCGGGCAGATCGCCATTCACCGCCAACGGAATCAGAGCTAATGCCGAACTCAAAGCCGTCATCAGAATCGGGTTCAGACGATCCAGCGAACCTTGCACAACAGCCCGTTGCAACGGCATTCCTTCACTCCGCAACTGCGTATAATGACTGATCAATAACATACCGTTGCGCGTAGCGATGCCGAAAAGGGAAATAAACCCGATGATTGCCGGAATACTGATCTCGCCCGAAGTCAGGCATAAGATAAACACGCCACCGATCAAGGCCAACGGCAGATTGATCATCACTACGCCACTTTCGCGGGCATCTTTGAACTCATGATATAATAAAAGGAAGATAACGATCAACGACATCAGCGAAGTCAGCAACAGCGTACGACTGGCCGCCTGTTCGCTCTCAAACTGTCCGCCGTATTCGATATGATAACCTTCGGGAAGAACAATCTTCTCATTAACGGCCTGCTGGATATCGTTTACTACGCCTCGCAAGTCCCGCTCCGAAACATTGGCACTGATCACAATCTTCCGGCAAACATTCTCGCGGTTGATTGTATTCGGTCCGGCTGCCGAACGGATATCGGCCACATAACTCAACGGTACTTTGGTTCCGTTGGCATCGATCATCAGATTACGGATATCGTCCATCGTAGCCCGGCTCTCGTCAGACGTCTTTACCGTCAGGTCGAAGGTCTTTCCGTCATCGTATACCTGGCTGACGACTTCCCCGCCAAGCATGACATTCACATATTCCTGGAATTCCGGCAGTGGAATACCGAACTTGGCTAAGATGTCTCGCTTCGGTGTAATCGTCAGCTGCGGACGTTCGATCTGCTGTTCTACCTTCAAGTCCACCAGTCCTTCAATTCCCTTCACCGCATCCTTGATCTGATTTCCGATCTGGAACATCCGGTTCAGGTCCGTTCCGAACAACTTGATGGCAATATTTGCTTCCGTACCCGAAAGCATGGCATCAATACGGTGGGAAATCGGCTGACCGATCTCAATGTTCGCACCAGTAATCGTCGACAGCTTCTGACGGACATCGTTCGTCACTTCCGCTCTCGAACGGTCTTTCAACTCAAACGGAGCTTCAATCTCACTGACATTAACACCTAAAGCGTGTTCATCCAATTCAGCACGTCCCGTTTTACGGGCCACCGTCTGGATTTCCGGCACCTGCAACAGCAACTCTTCTGCCCGACGCCCGATCTTATCCGATTCTTCCAACGAGATACCCGGCAATGAACTGACATTAATTGTAAATGAACCTTCGTTGAACGGAGGCAGGAAGCTGCGGCCCAACGTAAAGAATAATCCCAAAGCAACAATAAACACACATATCGTAGAACCCAATACGCCCCGTTTATGATGAATCGAGAAAAGCAAAGCCTTCTCATATACACCACGCAGTTTTCTTGCTACCCAGGCATCTTGTGCCGGTTTCTTCCCCTTGCGGTCCAGCAGATAACTGCATAAAACCGGAGTCAATGTCAAGGCGACTATGGTAGAAGCAAACAAAGCGACGATGAAAGCAATTCCCAGCGGAACCAGCATTCTGCCTTCCATTCCCGTCAGGAAGAACAAAGGCACAAAGCTGACCACAATAATCAAGGTTGAATTCAGGATCGGCATACGCACTTCCCGTGAAGCATCAAAGACAACATCCTTCGTCGGGCGCTGTTGTTCTACCGGCAGCATCCGGTTCTGCCGTAACCGCTTATACACATTCTCCACATCTACAATCGCATCATCCACCAACGAACCGATGGCAATTGCCATACCGCCCAAACTCATCGTATTGATGGTTAAACCAAGATAATGTAAAGTCAGGATGGAAACCAGCAGCGAAAGCGGCAAAGCCACCAGCGAGATGATCGTTGTCCGCACATTCATCAGGAAAAGGAAGAGAACAATGATCACGAAGAAACTACCTTCAAACAAACTCTCTTTTACATTGTTGATTGAGCTGTCAATGAAACGGCTCTGCCGGAAAATATCTGTCGAGACATGTACATCCTTCGGCAAGTTCTTCTGCAAATCAGCCATAACCGCATCCAGCTTCTCCGTCAGTTCGATTGTACTGGTATTCGGCTGCTTGGTTACTGTTACCAGAACAGCCGGTTTTGTCCGTTCAGAAGCCAGACCTAACTTCGGCTGCTTGCCTCCGACTTTTACCGTTGCAATATCTTCCAGAAGAATCGGCGTATTATCCGGCGTCATGGCCACAACGCCTTTGGCCAGCTCTTCTGCTTTTGTGGTCGTCAAGACGCCACGTATAATATATTCATTGGAATATTCATACAAGACACCGCCATTGGCATTCTGGTTCATCTGGCGGCAAACCAGTAAAACCTGATCTAACCCGATTCCATAATGTTTCATCCGTGCCGGATCCAATAAGATCTGATATTCCTTGATGTCACCACCGATAACAGCTACCTGTGCCACACCGCCGGTAGAAAGTAATCGCGGACGGATGGTCCAATCGGCCAAAGTTCGTACATCCAGCAAGGAAGTCGAATCAGAAGTCAATCCGATAATCATCATTTCTCCCAAGATAGACGACTGTGGTCCCATGGTCGGGCGACCTACATTCTGAGGAAGGTCATCAGTTACAATCGCCAACTTCTCCGATACAATCTGACGGGCCAGATAAATATCCGTTCCCCAGTCGAATTCTACCCAGACAACCGAAAAACCCGTTGTCGAAGAAGAACGGACGCGGCGTACATGCGTAGCACCATTGACAGCCGTTTCCACTGGGAAAGTTACCAAACGCTCTACTTCTTCCGGAGCCATACCGTTTGCTTCCGTCATGACAACAACTGTCGGCGCCGTCAGATCCGGAAAGACATCCACATCCGTATGATAGGCTGTATAAGTTCCGCCTATCAGCAACAACACGGCACATACCAAAACGACGAGCCGGTTGTGCAATGAATAATGTATAATTTTATTCAGCATATCCGTATCGATTTCGTTTAATGATTATGTGTATGAGTCGGAATAGCATTCGAAGCCGAAGCTAACTTGATCTGATAAGCACCTTTCGTTACGACCTGATCACCGGCCTTCAGTCCGGAAAGTATCTGGACACGTTCGCCGTTGTCAGCTCCTAAAGAAACTTCCTGCTTCTTGTAGCAATCCTCATCCAGCCGGATGTAGACAAAGAACAGTCCTTGTTCTTCTACCAAAGCGCTATGCGGCAGACTCAAGACGCCTTCCATCGGACGACCCAACAGATAGACTTCCACGAATGAGCCAGGTATTACGGCTCCTTTGTTGTCGAACTCAAACAAGACGGGTATATAGAAAGAATTATTGGCCGACGACTTTCCGTATGAAAGGAAACGTCCGTTCAGCTCATCCAATTTATAGACCTGATCGTCATACGGCGTTTTGAAATAAGCCGACCGCATCAAAGGTAAGTGCGCATAATATTTTTCCGAGACATCAGCCCGCAATACCAGCCGGTTATTCTGTGAGATCGTAGCCAAAGGCTGACCTACGGCTACATAATCGCCCTCTTTTACCAGAATATTCTTCAGGAAACCGCTCATCGTTGCCGTAACAGCCACACCCTTTGATGAATGTTTTCCGCTAACAGCATCATAGGCCACCTTCGCATTTTCATAGGCCAGGCGGGCTTGTTCAAAGTCTTTTTCTGAAACGATCTTATCAGCCACCAGTCCTTTCATTCGCTCATATTCTTTCTGAGCCGTTTCATACGCATTCTTCAAACGCAAGGCGACATCACCCTCAGATAAAGACTGTGAAGCCAGCGACAGAATAGTCTGTCCTTTCTGTACAGCCGTTCCATCTACAAAACGAGTCGTTCCTAAAGTAACTACGCCCGGAACCGTTGCCACAACAACCGATTCAGAACCTTGTGCAGCCTGAATCTGTCCGCTTGTTTTCAATACTTCCGAAAAGGCAGTCGGCTGTATTTCTTCCGTCTGCAAACCGATAGCTTCCGCATTCGCCTTCTTAAAGACAATTTCACCTGCTACATGGTTTTCTCCCGCTTCAGCATGTTCGTGCTCGTGGTCATGCTCTTCATGCTCATGATCATGTCCGGCTTCTTCTTCATGATGCTGCTCATGGTCGTGATCTTCGTGTACACTTTTTGCCTGACAACCTGCCAGCAGATAGGCTGTTGCCAGAAATATCCAATATATTTTCTTCATTTGATTTCTGATTTGATTAATAGCATAAATTCATAGTTACAGCATTCACCTGCATTCAGATGAATAATCTGCCTGAAAGCAAAAGTCTTTGCTTTCCTTTACAATAGGAAATCAAATCAGTGAAGGAGGCGCCCGTAATCCAGTAGCCCGTGGAATCCACGAGGCGTGTAAGGTCTCTTGATAAATCGTTTGACTTATCTCAAAAAGACCACACAAACAGTCCGGACCGTGTTGACATAGTAAATAAAAAAGAGAAAATAGTGATGACAGCCACAGGTGTATATCGTCAGATACAACATGTTTCTCAATCGCTGGCTTTAATGCCTGACTATGGGTACAGTCTGTGGCATGGTCATGATCATTTTCCTGAGAATGCGTATGAGAATCGGAAGAAACACCCTTCCACAGCCATTCATAACAAGGAGAACCGTCAGCATGATGATGATGAGGAACAACTACCGAGAGCAAGACCAGAAAGCTTGCCATCAGTACCATAAAATAAGATATCCGTTCCTTGAGTTTCATCTGTTCTCTTCTGTACTTTATTGAATTGTCTGCAAAGAAAAGGAAAATCAGTCAATTTAACAACAATTGAAAACAAAACATGTCAAAAAACAAAACAGAAGTCACAGCCAGATCAGAACTCTTTCCCAATAAGTTCCCTGCCGTAACTTCTGTTCATCAATATATAAATCTATTTCAGAATAATGGATTCTCCACTTTCTCATCCAGTAAGGCCAGCTTGATGACTTCCTGGATATCGGTTACATAATGGAATGTAAGCCCTTTCAGATATTCGGGTTTGATTTCATCTATGTCTTTCTGATTCTCTTTACACAAGATAATCTCATTGATGCCGGCCCGTTTGGCAGCCAGAATCTTTTCCCGGATACCACCTACCGGAAGCACTTTTCCACGTAAGGTTATTTCGCCGGTCATAGCCAGGTTACTCTTCACCTTGCGTTGTGTAAAGGCAGAAACCAATGAAGTCACCATCGTAATACCTGCACTCGGACCATCTTTCGGTATGGCTCCTTCCGGTACATGGATATGAACATTCCAGTTTTCAAACATATCTTCGGCAATACCGAATAAAGCTGCATGCGCATGAATATATTCCAAAGCCAGCATGGCCGATTCTTTCATGACATCACCCAAGTTACCGGTCAGGGTCAGCTTTCCGCCTTTTCCTTTGCTCAGACTGGTTTCGACAAACAGAATCTCACCACCTACGGCAGTCCAGGCCAGACCGGTTACGACGCCAGCATAGGCATTTCCCTGATACTTGTCGCGCGTATACTCAACCGGGCCCAAATAATCATGCAGATCTTCCGGCTTAATCTGAGAAGGCAATACTTCATCAGAAGCCTTTTTAAAGGCCAGCTTACGCATCAGCTTGGCAATCTTCTTATCCAGTTCGCGCACACCGCTCTCACGGGTATAAGATTCGATGATCGCCTGAATGGTTTTCTTCGGCAACTTTACATCTTTCTTATTCAGTCCGTGAATCTCCGCTTCTTTCGGAACCAGATGCTTGGCTGCGATCTCTACCTTTTCTTCCTGGATATATCCGCTTACTTCTATCAGCTCCATACGGTCCAGCAACGGCTGAGAGATTGTATTCAGGTTATTGGCCGTAGCGATAAACATCACATGACTCAGGTCATAATCAATATCCAGGTAATTATCATGGAACGTACTGTTCTGCTCCGGATCCAGCACTTCCAGCAATGCAGCTGCCGGATCTCCCTTGAAATCATTTGTCACTTTATCGATCTCATCCAAGATAAATACCGGATTGGAAGTACCGGCCTTCTGTAAATTCTTCAGAATCCGTCCGCACATCGCACCGATATAGGTACGGCGATGACCTCTGATTTCTGCTTCATCGTGCAAACCGCCCAACGATACACGCACATATTTCCGGCCTAAAGCTTCCGCAATAGAATGCCCCAACGATGTCTTTCCTACTCCCGGAGGACCATAAAGACAAATAATCGGCGACTTCATATCTTTCTTCAGCTTCAATACAGCCAGATGTTCGATAATACGTTCCTTTACTTTTTCCAGTCCGTAATGATCACGGTCCAAAATCCGGCGTGCATGATTCAGATTAAAATTATCTGTTGAATACGTTTCCCAAGGCAATCCCACAATTGTCTGCACATACTGCATCTGCACAGAGTAATCCGGAGACTGCGGATGCAGGCGTTGCAGCTTGTGAAGCTCCTTGTCAAAGATCTCAGCAACAGCCATCGGCCATTTTTTAGTCATGGCTTTCTCTTTCAAGTCCTGAATATCCCGGTCACCGGTATTTCCGCCCAATTCTTCCTGGATAGTCTTGATTTGTTGCTGCAGAAAGTACTCCTTCTGCTGTTTATCAATATCTTCCTGCGTCTTCATTTGGATAGAAGCCTTCAGCTCTATCATCTGAAACTCCTTGTTCAATAAAGTAAGCAGCTTATAAGCTCTATCCTTCAAATTGTTAGTTGCCAGCAACATCTGCTTATCAGCCACATCATTCAGCTGATTGGCACTTGCATAACTAACCAGATACAACGCATTGTTATTATTTTTGATAGCATGAGCCAACTCCCGTTTAGCCAGTTCGTTGGTAGCCATCATAATCTTGATCATCAAGTCCTTGATGTTCGACATCACGGCCTTGAACTCTCTATCTGGATTTTCAGGAACTTGTTCATCAATAAAGGAAATCCGCCCTTTCAGGTAAGGTTCATCCTGTGTCAATTCCTGCAATTCAAAACGCTTTCTTCCCTGTAAAAGGACCGTTGTCATGCCATCCGACATATCCAATACTCGAAGTACATCGGCAATAACCCCAACGGTATATAAATCTTCCTGTTTTGGCTCATCCACTTCCATATCACGCTGGCAAACTACGCCAATCATCGCTTTTGAATTTGCTTTGTCTTTGATCAGATTCATGGATTTAGTTCGGCCTATCATAACAGGTAAGGCAACTCCCGGGAAAAGAACCATATTGCGTAACGGAAGAATAGGTACTTCCGTTATCTGCTTATCAATTCCTTCCGAGAAATCATCATCGTTATCACAGTCTGTCAGAATTGGTATAACAATGTCCATCGGCTCGTCTGTCATAAACGAGGGGTCGGAGAATATTTTCTTTTTACTCTTCATATTTCTAATTAAGCAGTTGTATAAATTTTATACAATAAACGTGCCAAAGGTACAAAAAATAGTAGAATCTCTCTAATTTTGCAGTTCATAATCAGAAAAAAGATGGCGAATCCTTATTTCCAATTCAAGCAGTTTACTGTCTGGCACGACAAATGTGCCATGAAAGTAGGCACCGATGGTGTATTATTAGGTGCCTGGACTTCTGTTGAAAACACACGGTCTATCCTCGACGTTGGCTGTGGGACAGGCCTGATCAGCCTGATGCTCGCCCAGCGTTGCCAGGCAATAATAGACGCCTTGGATATTGACCCGGCTGCCTGTATGCAGGCCCGCGAGAATGCCGACCGCTCTCCTTTCGGACAGCGGCTGCAGGTTATTCACCGCCCTTTTGCCGATTTTGTCACGGAGTTTGCCGGAATCCGCCAATATGACTGTATTGTTTCCAATCCGCCTTATTTTATCAATTCCCTGAAATGTCCCGACAAACAGCGGAACCAGGCCCGACATACAGATACGTTGTCGCTGGATGAACTGATCAGCGGCAGCAAACAACTGCTGTCTCCCGGCGGAAGGTTGTGCCTCATTCTCCCGTTCGACCAGCGGGAACTGCTTATACCTATTATATATAAGGAAACTCTTTATTTGCGGAAAGAGACGACCGTCCTGCCGACTCCGGCTTCACAACCCAAACGATTATTGGCTGAAATAACCAACCAACAGCCAACCTCGGTAGAAACCGGTACTCTGACAATCGAGAAAGAGCGGCATGTTTATACTGAAGACTTCACCAATTTAGTTAAAGACTTTTACCTGCATTTATAACAAAAGCCTTTTTAGCATTTTGACAGTTAGAATAGTCAGAACCTAACTCCCGGCAAAATCAAGGGCATTTTAGCTAACAGGGGAATATTTTTTTCAGACTAAAAACAAAGGGGAAAAGCCGGTTTTTCAATTTTTTTCCCTATAAAAAGGGCATTTTATTCCTATGTTTGACACATTTCATGCCTATATTTTCCTAAAAACATGCCGGCTTTTTATCAAAACACGCCGGCTTTTCACTCAAATCTGGCGAGAATCGGGAAGAATTCCCGTTTATTTTACCTCCAAATCCCGTTTTTCTTGCTTTTTCACCTCGAATGCACCTGTTTTTCTCCTCTTTTTTCATCCAAAAACTGATGTTTTTGATTTGACAAAATGCCAGGAAATCTATCCGATCTCCAACGGGATTTATTTTTCCTCCTTTCTTTGCAAGAACCGGAGGATCATTTTTTTCAAGCTATGCCCCTTTTACTTTCTTTCTGTAAAACCTCAACTTCACGAGAATCGCATAAAACCCAACAAACTCTGACTGAAGTCCGTACAGCCGAATTTCAGGATACCTGAATTGACAATATGTCAAAATGTCAATCAGGGGCAAACCCGTCCATTTCCGGATATGACCACACTTAAATAAGGCCCAAGTCTTTGGCAACCCGGCAGGCTTCAATGGAATTTTTCACCTGCAGCTTCGACAAAATCTCTTGCCGGTGACGGCTGACCGTATTTATACTGATCGACAGTCTCTCGGCAATATGCTTGCTCATCAATCCCTTATCGATCAGCCGGAGTACTTGTTTTTCCCTGTCGGATAATATATTTGAATCATTTTTGGTTTCCAGTTCCTGCATTTCACCCGTCACCGAATTCACCACCATACTATTGTTAGAGACATCAATAACCAATGGATTATACAGACACAAAGCCAGCCACATGCTGTTTCCGTATGGTTCGGGAATATAAAACAAACGATGGCAAACGGCATGATAATTTCCTGTCGCATCTTTCATCCGCAATATATTCATCAAATAATAATGACGCCGCCGGCCCTTCGGCTGATGCTTCATAAAATGGAAGAAACGCAGTTCCTGCAAGTATTTATTATACAAATCGTCCGGGTTAATCAGCTGCAGAATCTTTTCTTCCCAAATCGATCCTATCTGATCTTCCTCAGTATCCGAATGCTTGAGGCCCAATATGTCGGAAAAACTACCATAATACATATAACTTGTGCTTGCATGCATATCACTCAATACGACGATCGCGTTTTCTATATCGGCATATCCTCTGGCTATTCTTTTATATCTATCAAGTTCCTCGGCGTAAACAGCTTTCTTCGACTGGGCAAACTCTTGTCGGGAAAACTCGCTGGTCAGCTTCTTTATAATATCCATGGCGAAAATGGTTATTTATAATCATTGTACAAGATAATCCTGGCCTGTACCTTTGCAAAGGTAATTCTAAAATGCAATTATGCATAATTGCTGAATACTGAAATATCGGGAAATATTTCATTGATGAATTCATTCATATTTAATTATACGAAAACTAAATGAAAAAGTTATTTTTTACCTTGATCGCTCTCGTGTCAGCACAACTGGGCATGGCACAGTCTCTAAACAAAATGCAGTGGTTCAATGAACCAGAACAATGGGAAATCAAAGATAATTCCCTGACCATGTTTGTAACGCCCCAAAGTGATTATTGGCGCATAGCGCACTATGGTTTCACCGTAGATGATGCTCCTTTTTATTATACGACTTATGGAGGTGAATTCGAAGTTAAAGTAAAGGTGAGCGGTGATTACAAGCAGCGTTTTGACCAGGCCGGATTAATGCTCCGCATTGACCATGAAAATTATATCAAGACCGGCATTGAATTTGTCGACGGAAAGTTCAATTTAAGTACAGTTGTTACACATAAGACTTCAGACTGGAGCGTAATTACCCTCGACAAACCTGTTCCTTATGTATGGATTAAAGCTGTCAGACGCCTGGATGCTGTCGAAGTCTTCTATTCACTGGATGATAAAGAATATACGATGATGCGTACAGCCTGGCTGCAAGATAACATTCCGGTCATGGTCGGCTTAATGGCTGCTTCTCCAGACGGAAAAGGATTCAATGCGACTTTCGAGCAGTTCAAGGTTAAACACCTTCCGGATTGCCGCAGACTGGAATGGCTGAAGAAAAACGCCGAATAAAACAACATATACGAATGTAACAGGATTAAAGCTGGCAAGAAATGGGAACATTCTTGGCCAGCTTTAGTTTTTTTAATCAGACCGCTATACCATCCTGTCATAAATTTCGATATTTTGCCAAATTGAATTCTCCGTTCTACATTTGCAGAAGAATTCTATTCATTCATAACTTAAATAACTACAAAAGATGGAAAACGAATTTTTAAAACTGATCGAAACGCGCCGTAGCTGCCGTAAATACCAATCAAAGCAGATTACTGATGAAGAACTGAACGCCGTCTTGCGGGCTGGAACATTTGCTCCTACCGGAATGGGCCAGCAGTCACCTTATATTGTAGCCGTTCAACAAGATAAGATGAAAGAAAAGTTAGCCGCCATGAATGCGGCTGTACGTGGCAAAAGCGGAAATCCTTACTACGATGCCCCGACTTATGTGCTGGTTTTTGCCCCGACAGACTGCCCGTTTGCCATTCAGGACGGGACATGTGTACTCGAAAACATGATGCTTGCGGCTCATGCCATAGGACTTGCCAGCTGCTGGATTAACCGTGAAATCGAGATGTTCGCTACCGAAGAAGGCAAACAAGTCATGAAAGAAATGGGACTTCCCGAAGGATTAGGCGGCATTGGAGCCATCGCGTTAGGCTATCCGGCAACAACACCGGCTGAACCAAAGCCACGGAAAGAAGGATATGCCCGGATAATCCGGTAAAAGCCATGAAATGCGGAAGCAGACTGACAGGTTGTCCTGTGTCTGTTTCCGCATTTGTCAGATTCGGTAATAATGACAGGCCGGAATTAACTGAAAACAGTTTGGCACACTATTGGTAGAGATGTTAGCGAGAGTTGTAAAAAGACTCCGACAAATATCGATTATAAAATTATAAATTAAAACTTATACAGATATGAACATTAAACCATTAGCAGACCGCGTGCTTATTAAGCCGGCTGCCGCAGAAGAAAAGACTGTTGGCGGAATCATTATTCCGGATTCAGCAAAAGAAAAACCGTTGAAAGGTGAAGTTAAAGCTGTAGGTCACGGAACCAAAGATGAAGAAATGGTGGTTAAAGAAGGCGATACCGTATTATATGGCAAATATGCAGGTACGGAAATCGAATTCGAAGGCGAAAAGTACTTGATCATGCGTCAATCAGATATCTTGGCAATCATCTAAACAAAAACCTACAAACAAACAATCTTAAAAACGAATAAAATCATGGCTAAAGAAATTAAATACGATATGGATGCCCGCGACCTTTTGAAGAAAGGTGTGGACGAATTGGCAAATGCCGTTAAAGTAACTCTGGGCCCGAAAGGTCGTAACGTAATTATCGAAAAGAAATTCGGTGCTCCTCACATCACAAAAGATGGTGTTACAGTAGCAAAAGAAATCGAATTGAGCAATCAGTTTGAAAACATGGGTGCTCAGTTGGTTCGTGAAGTAGCATCTAAGACAAACGATAACGCTGGTGATGGTACAACTACTGCAACTGTATTGGCTCAGGCTATTATCGGTGTTGGTTTGAAGAACGTTACTGCTGGTGCAAACCCAATGGATTTGAAACGTGGTATCGACAAAGCCGTTGCTAAAGTTGTAGAAAGCATCGCTGAACAAGCTGAAGAAGTTGGCGATAAATTCGAAAAGGTTGAACACGTTGCCAAGATCTCTGCTAATGGTGATGAAGCTATCGGTAAACTGATTGCAGAAGCTATGCAAAAGGTAAAGAAAGAAGGCGTTATCACAGTGGAAGAAGCCAAAGGTACTGAAACAACTGTTGATGTTGTTGAAGGTATGCAGTTCGACCGTGGTTACATCTCTCCGTATTTCGTAACAGATACTGAAAAGATGGAATGCCAGATGGAGAATCCGTACGTATTGATCTACGACAAGAAGATTTCAGTATTGAAAGACTTGCTGCCTATCCTTGAACCGACAGTTCAGAGCGGCCGTCCGTTGTTGATCATCGCAGAAGACATCGATAGCGAAGCTTTGGCTACTTTGGTTGTAAACCGTCTGCGTGGTTCATTGAAGATCTGTGCTGTTAAGGCTCCGGGCTTCGGCGATCGTCGTAAGGCTATGCTGGAAGATATTGCTGTATTGACTGGCGGTATCGTTATCTCTGAAGAAAAAGGCATGAAGCTGGAAGGCGCTACTATGGATATGCTGGGTACTGCTGAAAAGATCGTTGTTAATAAAGACAACACAACTATCGTAAACGGTGCCGGCGACAAGAAAGCTATCCAGGATCGTATCGCTCAGATCAAGATGCAGATGGAAAATACTACATCTGATTACGATAAAGAAAAACTTCAGGAACGTTTGGCTAAGATGGCAGGTGGCGTAGCTGTTCTGTACGTTGGTGCTCCTTCTGAAGTTGAAATGAAGGAAAAGAAAGACCGTGTTGATGATGCTTTGCATGCAACTCGTGCAGCTATCGAAGAAGGAACCGTTCCTGGTGGTGGTGTTGCTTACATCCGTGCCATCTCTGCTTTGGATGGTTTGAAGGGCGATAACGAAGACGAAACAACAGGTATCGAAATCGTTAAACGTGCCATCGAAGAGCCGTTGCGTCAGATCGTTGCTAACGCAGGTAAAGAAGGTGCCGTTATCGTTCAGCGTGTAAAGGAAGGTAAAGGCGACTTCGGTTACAATGCTCGTAAGGATTGCTTCGAAAACTTGTGCGCTGCTGGTGTAATCGACCCGGCTAAAGTAACTCGTGTAGCTTTGGAAAATGCCGCTTCAATTGCCGGTATGTTCTTGACTACTGAATGTGTTATCGCAGACAAGAAAGAAGAAACTCCGGCTGCTCCGGCAATGAATCCGGGTATGGGCGGCATGGGAGGCATGATGTAATCTCGTCCCATATAAGATAATAAACTAATCCCGGTTGCTTATCCCCAAAGAAAGCAGCCGGGATTTTTTATATCCGTACCAGAACTGATGAAGATCTGGCACGGATTTCTTTTATCTGTCAAGACCGGCTTACCTGCAAGCCTTTATCTGAAAGATTCATTTCTACCAGACGAGCGTTTACGTTCGCAGGATTCGTCATCAGAGTCTGCCGAATCCGACGGGCAGCTTCCGGATCTTTCGCTACGATATATAAATATCCGCCACCGCCGGCTCCCGGTAACTTATAGCCTAAAGCCTCGTCTTTGATACAATTGATAATGGCTTCTACCGCCGGAGGATTTGTTCCGGAATCAAGCGCCTTGTTCTGTTCCCAACTCTTCCCTACCAGACGGCCGTACTGCTCGAAGTTTCCTAACTGAATCGCCTCGAACATATCCAGGGCATGACGTTTCATCTCGCCTAAAATATGCAGATGCGTGGCACTATTGAGAAACATTCCCTGTACAATCTCTGCCAATATATGCTTTGCTGTCCGGGTTATTCCCGTATAATACAATATATGACAAGATCGATAACATGGGTCCGTGAAAAGATATTCAGGCAACCAACGGACTTGCGGATGCTGATAAAAGCCATCGTTGGTCTGTAATAACTTCAAGCCATGTAATACGCCTCCATATTGATCCTGCCAGCCTCCGCCGGTAGTGAGCAGTTGTTCCAAGATCAATGTACGGCTACCAATTTCATTCTTGTCCCAGCCCAAACCACAGAAGTCGGACAAAGAACCTAAAACGGTTGCTGCCAGAATTGAACTTGTCCCCAGACCTGAACCTGCCGGAATAGCGGCCAACAACGTAATCTCCAAGCCACTGCCGAAGTCCTTCAGCTGTTCTTCCAATGAAGCAAACTTATCTGCTGAAAAACGGGGTAAAAATCCGGCCAAGGCCAAGGCGGCTTTTGGAATTGAAAAAGGTGAACCCACTTTATTGAAGTCGGATAATTCGTCCCAAGTATGTATTTCTTCCATGGCACCCAAATCAATTGAGCGCAACGTAATCCGATACTCTTTGGATGGCTTGATATAAACCTGCAAAGGCGGCTGCCCATTCAGCTCGATCGCCACATTTACTACATTTCCTCCCGAGAAAAGACAATACGGAGGCGTATCCGTCCATCCGCCAGCCAAGTCAATCCGCACGGGACTTCTTCCCCATACGATCTGATCAGGATAAACTTGCCGGTGCGGACGCTGTAAATCCGAATCAAGCGTTTGCAACAAACCATCCCGCAGTAAAGCAAAAGCGGCCTGCTGCTCAGCTTCCCAAGGTTGTCCGGCCAATTGATGAGCTTTCGAACGGAACATATAATTATGAATGCGCTTCATGATCGGTTCATCAGCAGGCAATATATCGGGCAAAGGCAACTGCCAACGCGCAAAGGCTTCAGCTGCATCGGCCAAATCCAACTGATAGAAGACACTTTTCGCATGGTTCTTTGCCAACATTGGCCAGTTTTCCCGACAATAAGATTCCCGTTGTTCTACCAACCGCAAAAGATTAGCCTGATCAGACAGTTGGTTTGCCGATAGCTTCTCGGCTTTCTCCCAGATTTCTTTACCGGCGGTCAACTCTGGTTCGGATATCATCCAGCGTAAGACAAGCCCTAACTCCTCAACAGAGGTACAAACCGGGAATATAGGAGCTTCCTGCAAATCCGAGAAATCGGGCAATGCCACCTGACGTTCCTGCATCCACGCCTGCACCGGTTTTCCCATCCATTGTGTTGAGACATCATCCCGTTTTCCCTTAAAGGCATCATAGAAACCATACGGACGGGCCACAAAAGCCGCTTCCCGTAAAGGAACAATATCTACACAAACACCGGCAGGCAAAATCAGACTCCAATCATTTCGTGGGACACCGGTTATAATATGCCTGTTGGCCAATTGCCATTTTCCTGACACATGACTATTCTCGATCCATACTTCCGAATTATCAGCCGTCAAAGGCTTATCCAGTATGGCATTCTGTACAAACATTGCCGGATGCGGTTTGACTTTCCGATGCATAATGGCCCGCTGGTCGCGCACCAGGTTCTGTACGGCCAATGTAGAAGAAATCAATTCCCTACTCGTCCCATAATGATAAAACTCGCCTCCAGGCAACGGCAGAATAGCTACCTTCAGCTGGTTCAAAGCTTCATCCTTTACCTGCGGATTCCGTCCCAATGCCAAGCCAAATTCACCATACATATCGTAGAAGTTCCAGCTTCCGTCGTTTTTCCTCGAATGCTCTGCCAACAACCGGACAGCTTTGTCGCTCAACAGCCAAATACCGATATCCATCAGAAATAAATGCGAACCCGACAAAGAAGCCAGCTGTTCCAAAGAAGGCTTTTGCCACATAAAATCCAGTTCGTCCGGATAATTCCGATCTGAAACGAAAACGCCATGATTGGTTGCCAGTGATGGGTCAACCCATAAGCCATAACATACGACATCCACGTCAGGTATTTCCTGCAAAGGCTCACTGTTGCGGATATAAACGTCTCCGCTGGCCACTAATGTATGCAAAGAATCTGGTGCCTTCTGCATAATTTCCCGATACAACGGAAGCTGTAACGACAGCAGATTCTGCGACAACCGTTGTCCGCGAGCCCAACGGAACACCGGAACAGGCGTCAGAATCTTCCCCGAAGGCGCATACGAAGGCAAACGCCGGCTTTGTCCGCCGGCATGGAGCAGGATTCTTTTCTCAGCTGCTAGCCAAGAAGAAAAGTCAATGTCTTTATTTTCTTTCTGCCAACATGATTCCAATAGCCAGGTAGTTCCGCCACCCGAACCCAACCGGGCACCGACGGGATCAGACGTACAATACCAGTCTTCTTCCGAAACCTTTTCTATCTGATGAAAACAACCCACCAAATTAGGTGGCAATGAAAGCAATGTCTTCATGTAATTCTGTTTAACTTGATTTTATACCATTCTATGAGGCGATAAAAGTACAAATTATTCACGAAAATACATTTCCGAAAAAATAGCTATCAATTGTTTTATTTATAAATTGCTATTACCTTTGTCGGAAGAAACAAGATAATATTAATATAAACAGAATAAAGATGCACAACTGGTTTGAATGTAAAGTCTCTTTCGAGAAGATGCTTGAAAATGGTATGCAGAAGAAAGTAACAGAGCCTTATCTGGTAGATGCCCTGTCGTTTACTGAAGCTGAATCACGTATTATCGAAGAAATTCGTCCTTTCATTACAGGTGAGTTTACGGTAACAGACATCAAGCGTGCACGTATTTCAGAATTATTCTTCAATGAGAATGGCGATCGTTACTATAAAATAAAAGTATATTTCATTACCCTTGATGAAAAGAGCGGGGCTGAAAAGAAAACAGCAGCCCAGATGCTGGCTCAGGCATCAACCTTAAAAGAAGCCATCGCTGTATTGGAAGAAGGCATGAAAGGTACTTTATCCGATTATACAATCGCTTCGGTTACAGAAACTCAGTTGATGGACGTATTCCCGTTTGATCCGAACAGCATTCCTTCTGAACCCAAATCAGGTGAAGAACTGATTGCTGAACAAAAGAAAGCGGCAGAAACAACGATCTAAAACATATCATATATGGATATAGCTCAGCATATTCAAGAACTACAGGCTTCACTTCCTCAAGGAGTGACGCTTGTAGCCGTTTCAAAGTTTCATCCGGTTGAAGCTCTGCAAGAAGCTTATCAGGCCGGACAGCGAGTATTCGGAGAAAGCAGAGCTCAAGAGCTGGTAGCCAAACAGCATGTTCTCCCCAAAGATATTGAATGGCATTTCATCGGTCCGCTGCAAAGCAATAAGGTGAAAGAGATTGCTCCATTCATCAGTCTGATTCATAGCGTCGACTCTCTGAAGCTATTGAAGGAAATAGACAAACAGGCGGCCAAGAATGAACGGATCATCCGCGTCTTACTAGAAATCCATGTGGCGGCAGAAGAGACAAAACACGGATTTACACCCGACGAATGTCGTGATTTGGTCCATCACCTGCCGGATTTGCCGCATGTACAAATCTGCGGTATTATGGGTATGGCAACTTTAACAGACAACGAAACACAGATCCGCAAGGAATTTCATACCTTGCATGAGCTTTTCACCGAGCTTAAAGGAAGTGTTTTCAGTCAGTCAGAAGCATTTTCCATCCTTTCGATGGGAATGACACACGACTACAAGCTGGCCATCGAAGAAGGAAGCAACATGATACGTGTGGGAACTTATATCTTTGGTGAGAGAGAATATTAAAGACCAATATCCAAAGCGAGTTAACACAACGACAAAGTAAATAAACAACAAAAACAAAATAGATATGATTAACCTAAAGACACAATACGCGGGACTGACACTTCAGTCTCCTATTATCGTCAGCAGTTCTGGCTTGACCAACAACGCAGAACGCAACAAGGAATTTGAAAAAGCCGGTGCCGGTGCCATCGTTCTGAAATCTTTATTTGAGGAACAAATGGAAATGCAGAGCGACGCTATGTTACAAGAATCTGATTATCCGGAAGCTGCTGATTACATCCGTGGCTACATCAAAGCAAATCATGTAGAGAACTATCTGGAACTGATCCGCAAATCAAAAGAATTGTGTACCATTCCTATCATCGCCAGCATCAACTGTTATCGGGCAGATACATGGATTGAGTTTGCCAAACAACTGCAAGATGCCGGAGCTGATGCGATTGAACTGAATGTCTTCTTCCTTGAGACAGACATCCATCACAGCTGCGAAGACTTGTATCGGTTATATACCCAGATCCTGAAGAAAGTAAAGCAAGTGGTTACGATTCCGGTCATCATCAAACTCGGAAAATACATCTCTAACATGCCGGCATTGGTTAATCAACTGAAGGCTAATGGAGCCGACGGAGTTGTTCTGTTCAACCGTTTCTATCAGCCGGATATTGATCTGAATACAATGCAGCTGGTATCAGGCAATGTATTCAGCAGCCATTCAGACTTGAGTGACACCATCCGCTGGACAGCCATCGTATCGGGTAAGATTCCTAATATCAGCATTGCTTCTTCTACCGGCGTACACGACTGGGAAGACGTTGTGAAATGCTTGCTGGCCGGAGCATCAGCCGTTGAAATGTGCAGCGCTATCTACACACACGGAGCAGAAATCATCTCACAAATCACGACTTGTGTGGAAGAATGGATGCATCAGGCTCATTACGAATCATTAGATCAGTTTATTGGAAAGCTGAATTATGCCAATATTCCGAATCCAGCTTTATACGAACGTTCACAGTTCATGAAATATTTCTCCAACAGAGACTAAAAATCATTGGGGCTTATATACGAAAAAGAGAAAGTATCTGATTAGGATATTTTCTCTTTTTTGCTTTGGAGGTATGGATATAATGCATATCTTCGTCGATTATTAAAATTCGAATTAATATTTCTCATACATAATGATTTTTAACTCAATTGATTTTTTAATTTTTTTACCAATTGTATTTATCTTATACTGGCAACTAAAAAATAATATAAATCCACAAAATCTATTTATAGTTGTTGTAAGCTATATTTTTTATGGATGGTGGGATTACCGTTTTTTATTTCTAATCTCTTTTACATCTCTATGTAGTTATTATAGTGGTATTATGATAGACTACTATCAATCAGACAAATCTAAGAAAAGACTTATTGCCATCTGTAACATATTAATCAACATTGGCATCCTAGCAGTTTTTAAATATTACAACTTTTTCATACAAAGTTTATCCTATCTTCTCTCACAATTCGGAATTCATCTTGACTTCATAACTATAAATATAATTTTACCGGTAGGTATAAGTTTTTATACATTCCAAGCTTTAAGCTATACAATAGATGTATATAGAGGAGATATTAAAGCGTCTCATAATATTATTTCATTTTTTGCATATATCAGTTTCTTTCCTCAATTGGTAGCAGGTCCTATAGAAAGATCAACAAATCTACTACCACAATTTTCAAGTATACGGACATTTAAATATGAAACAGCAATCGATGGTCTACGCCAAATGTTATGGGGCTTCTTTAAAAAAATTGTCGTAGCAGACAATTGCGCAGCAGGAGTCAATCATGTATTTGCGGAAATAGACAGCTTGGACTCTATCTCTTTGTTTTATGGAGCATTGATGTTTTCAATGCAAATATATGGCGATTTCTCAGGTTATAGTGATATAGCTATTGGAACATCTAAAATATTCGGTATCAAGTTGATGAGGAATTTTAATTACCCCTATTTTTCAAGAGATATTGCAGAGTTTTGGAGAAAATGGCATATTTCACTTACCACCTGGTTCCGTGATTATTTATATATACCTATGGGAGGAAGCCGCTATGGAAAATTAAAAAGCATAAAAAATACTCTCATTATATTTTTGACCAGTGGCCTATGGCATGGTGCTAATTGGACATTTCTCTTATGGGGCGCCTATCATGCACTACTCTTTATTCCTCTTTTAATAACAAACAAAAACAGAAAACACCTTGCAGGAATTGCAGAACACTCAATTCTCCCATCTTTTAAAGAATTAATTCAAATGACTACAACCTTCATATTAGTACTAATGGGCTGGATCATTTTTAGAGCTGAAAATATAGGTATAGCCATAAAGTACTACAACAGAATGTTTACTAATTTTGAACTCACTTTACCAGAATATGGAAAAACAGCTCTAATTTGGATCATTATTATGCTTGTTGCTGAATGGTTGCAAAGAGATAAACAACATACCTTACAAATAGAAAATAGCATACAGAATAAATATGTCAGACACTTTATCTATTATGCCATTATTTCCATTATAATTATATTTCAAGGAGAAACAGCCCAATTTATTTATTTTCAATTTTAATTCACATGAAAAAATTCATCAAAAATATTATATTATTTATTATCCCCTTATTAATTATTTTACCAATTGTCGAAATATATCTTCGCAGCATTCCTAATGCTTATAAGCTAAAAAATCTATTTATGGAAAATCATGCAGGAGAAATTGAGACCCTCGTATTTGGAAGCTCTCATACGTATCACGCTATAAATCCAACATTATTTAAATCTAAATGTTTCAACATAGCTTACTCATCACAAGATCTAAAAAGAGACGTATTTTTATTTGACCGTTTCATCGAAAATATGTCATCTTTAAAACAAATTGTTATTGCAATATCATATCATACTTTACCTGAAATGATGGAAGATTTCAGTTCTTCAGAAACTCTATTAAAATATTATGGTATATATATGGATTATCCTCCAACGCGTTTTAGCTTAGAACTGACTATTCCTCAATGGAAAAACAAGTTTCTTATGCACGTAAAAGGAGAAAATACATGCAAATGTAATTATTTAGGATTCGGAACTGATTATACTATAGAGAACAGGAAAAAAGATTTAAATTTACACAATGCCAATATAACGGCTAAATATCATACAAACAAGAACCCTAGTCACGTTAAAGGAAATATGGCTATACTATATCATTTTGCCAATATATGTAAAGAAAAAAACATCAAGCTTATTATACTAACAACACCTGTAACAGACCTTTACTCAAGCTGTCTTGACCCAACACAATTAAATCTCATGCATAAATCTATTAATGAAATCTTAGATGCGTATCCAGAAACTATATATTTAAATTTCATGAATGATAAGCGATTCAATCATAATGACTTTTACGACGTAGATCACCTGAACACCAATGGCGCACAAAAATTCACAACAATTTTAACTGCTATTATAGACCTTCCATAACTTCTCCAACAGAGACTAAAAATCATTGGGGCTTATATACGAAAAAGAGAAAGTATCTGATTAGGATATTTTCTCTTTTTTGTCTCAAGTTCATTCATCCACAATCTCAAAACGGACAAGCATGGAATAGTTTTTTCGGATGGTACGAAAACTGTCGAACGAGGCGGCATCCGACGTGCGGACATTACTTTGTGCACTGAATAAGGACGACAAACCTGCATTCCCTTCTTCTACGATGCGAATTACAGGACCTAATTTCTTGCCTAAGGCTTCCACCAAATAGGTTGCTTTTCTTTGAGCCGCCTTCAGAGCTTCAATCTTCCCTTGTTCATGATAAGCCAGCATATCCTTATTCTCCAACTCTCCTATCCTCATGGTTCGAATACCTTTTGTATCTACCTGCTTAACAATCGCATCAATCTGCTTGAAATCCTGCAAGGTTATATCCAACTGCTTGGATATTAAGAAATCCTGTCCTTGTTTACGCCAATAATCACCTACTTCCTGTATGCGAACAGACTGCTCCGGAATACCATTTTCTTTCAAAACGGTCATCAAAGCTCGCTCGATCCGACTCAAAGGGACTTTTGTATGATATTCCTCGGGCTTGGATTTTCCATCAAACTCTTCTTCAAAATATTCCTGAATTTCGATGATATAATGAATCTTATCCGGTATTATTTCGACTTCCGAAGTTCCCGTTACTTCAATATACCGTTCGTTCGTCTGGGCATCCATTGAAAAAATGCTTACCCAAAACAAGAATAACAGAGTCAATGCGTACACTTTCATAACCGATTATTTTTGATAAATCCAAAGATACTAAATACTTTCTTTTTTCCATATACTTACAAAATCCATTCTTACCAGCCAAATATTTCCCTATTTTGACATTTTGTCAAAATTACCCTTCCATTTCTGCGATATTTAAAATCAGTCGTAAGGTTGGTTGGAAATAAACGACGCACAGCGAGTTCAGCTTTGACAAAAAGTTGCCCGAAACACCTATTCAATGACTATCGGACAGTCATGCAGGAATTCCCTTGCAGGAATCAAACGGTTTTGTCAGCATCTTGCTTGTAAAGCTATCTTTTTATTATTTAAAAGTGAATCAGATTTTAAATCGTTTCTGATAAAAAATCAGGATTCAGTAGCTTTATGAATACACCAATCGACTATTTTATACATCTATTTTAACAGATCAATATTCAATCAGAACACATTTTAACTTTCAACATCTATTTTGGAGGCAAAACACACCAGTTTTTCATTCAATTCTCGTTACTTTCGTATGAAAACATGCCTACCTTTTCATAAATTCATGCCTATCTTTTCAGCAAAATACGCCGGCTTTTAATCAAAATATGCCGGGATTAAAAAAGAAGGTATTATGTTTTCACGAATTTGCATTCATTTTTCTTTTTTATATGCCAGAGAAAACAGTAATAAAATTACATCATGACAATAAATTCGCATTTTTACTTACACATCAACAAACTATCTATCAGACTATAAATTTCATTGATGCTATTTTTGAAGGAGAAGTACAAAACATTAATTACCTTTGTTTTTACAACAAACACGCTAAGTTTTACAGGTAGGAATGCCAGCTGCGGGACACAACCGCCATGCTGAAGGATCCCGAAAACTTACCATAGATAAAGACAGGAACTAAAAAAACTTACTGAAATATGAAGTACTTGATTATTGGAGGTGTAGCCGGAGGTGCCACTGTTGCCGCACGACTCAGAAGAAACGACGAGAAAGCCCAGATCATCTTATTTGAAAGAGGGGAATACGTATCATACGCCAATTGTGGTCTGCCCTATTACATTGGCGGTACCATCAAAGAACGGAACAAGCTGTTTGTACAGACCGTAAAGGGGTTTGTCAGCCGCTTCCGTATTGACATCCGTACCCGTCAGGAAGTAACCCGTATATTACCGGGTACGAAACAGGTGGAAGTTAAGAACCTGCAAAGCGGAGAAGTCTATACAGAGAGTTATGACAAACTGGTACTCTCGCCGGGAGCCGAGCCGTTGCGCCCGAGAATCGAAGGCATTGACAGCCCGAAAATCTTTACCCTGCGGAATGTTCCCGATACAGATGCCATCAAAGGATTCCTGCAACAGATGAAGCCGAAGAAAGCGGTTGTCGTAGGCGGTGGATTCATCGGACTGGAAATGGCAGAGAACCTGCATGAAGCCGGAGTGCAGGTAACGGTGATTGAAATGGCCGATCAGGTCATGGCGCCTCTTGACTTCTCGATGGCAGCCATGGTTCACCAACATCTCACCAGCAAAGGTGTAACATTGCTTTTGGGCGACGGCGTGAAGAAATTTGAGACTCTGGCGGACCAATCCCTGGCTGTTCATCTTTCAAGCGGAAAAACCGTGCAGACCGATCTGGTAATCCTGAGCATTGGTGTGCGCCCGGAAAACCAACTGGCGCGCGAAGCTGGTTTGTCTTTGGGAGAACGGGGCGGAATCCAGGTCAATGCCTATCTGCAAACATCGGATCCGGATATTTATGCCTTAGGAGATGCCGCTGAAATCCAGCATCTGATTACTCACAAGCCAGCCATGATTCCGTTGGCAGGACCCGCTAACAAGCAAGGCCGTATTGCTGCCGATAATATCGTTTACGGCAACAAGGAAGTATATAAAGGAGCGATGGGAACATCAATCGCCAAGATATTCGACCTGACGGTTGCCGCAGCCGGTGCCAATGCCAAACTGTTGAAACGGGAAGGCATTCCGTATATCTCGTCTTATACACACGGAAGTTCGCATGCGGGCTATTATCCGGGAGCCGTTCCTTTATCCATCAAGATCTTGTTTGCGCCCGAAACCGGTGTATTGCTGGGTGCGCAGGTAGTAGGATTCGGTGGTGTAGACAAACGCATTGAAATGTTGGCCCAGACCATCCAGCACGAAGGTACGATTTATGACCTGATGGAACTCGAACATGCTTATGCGCCTCCATACGCTGCTGCCAAAGATCCGGTGAACATGGCAGGTTTTGTTGCCGACAACATCTTGAAAGACCGCGTTCGGATCATTACCTGGCGCGACATCGACAAGCTCGAAGCCGATGTAGTCAAGATTGATGTCCGTACTAAAGATGAATACAGCTTAGGAACGATTCCGGGCTTTATCAATATCCCGGTGGACGAATTACGCGAACATCTGGACGAACTGCCCAAAGACAAACCGATTGTGGTTACTTGTGCCGTCGGATTAAGAGGTTATCTCGCCTATCGTATTTTGGTACAGAACGGATTCAAGAATGTACGGAACTTATCGGGTGGATATAAGACCTGGAGTACAGCCACGGCTCCTGTCTGCAACGATGCCCACTGCCAGGCCAAAGCCGACACAGAGGAAAAAACAGACGACGGCCAGCCTGCCAATGCATCCAAACCGGTTTTATCGGTTGATGCCTGCGGATTGATGTGCCCTGGTCCTATTCTGCAGCTGAAGAAGAACTATGCTGAACTGAAAGAAGGAGAAGCTTTAGTCATCAAAGCTACTGACCAGGCTTTTGGGAAAGATGTCGCTTCCTGGTGTAAAATGACCGGAGCCCAATTGACAAGTCTGGATAACCGGAACGGAATTGTAGCCGCAACCATCCAAAAAGCAGCGCCTGTCTGTTCTGCCGCCACGAGCCAGCCGGCCGATCACAAGACCATCGTTGTCTTCAGTGACGACTTGGACAAGGCTTTAGCTACTTTCGTAATTGCTAATGGAGCAGCCGCCGCAGGAAAGAAAGTCACCCTCTTCTTCACATTCTGGGGACTGAACATCATCAAGAAACGGAACAAACCGGCCGTTGAGAAAGACCTCATGGGGAAAATGTTCGGTTGGATGCTTCCATCCAGCAGCGAAAAGCTCAAACTGTCTAAGATGAATATGGGCGGTATGGGTAGCAAGATGATGCGGATGATCATGAAACAGAAACGAATTGACAGCCTGGAAAGTCTGATGCAACAGGCCATCGACAACGGAGTAGAAATGATTGCCTGCACCATGAGCATGGATGTGACGGGAGTCAAGCAGGAAGAACTGCTGGATAACGTCAAATTAGGCGGTGTAGCCACCTATCTGGAAAGAGCCGAAGAAGCGAATCTGAATCTCTTCATCTGATGATTCAGTTCATATAAAAAGGAAA
>ENA-OPAC01000002-OPAC01000002.1-human-gut-metagenome-genome-assembly--contig:-NODE-2-length-120407-cov-4.582832_pt1 | contig 120407 bp, 110 predicted proteins | sample MGYA00241052_ERZ501420 | MGnify/ENA primary metagenome ERZ501420 (study PRJEB25962, sample SAMEA2042513) | human gut metagenome | biome: human gut; feature: human-associated habitat; material: faeces... | reverse complement strand
TGTTTGAGCCGAAGGCGAGTTTGCGGCGCGCACAGCGGAACGAAGAGACGGAGTAGCTCAGCAGACGCAGCCTTGAACTTTTGGTTCTTTTCTTTCAAGAGAAAAGAACGTACACAGTCTGGGTCAAGCCAAAAGTACAAATAAAAACAACTAAACATTAAAAACTATGACATACAACAATGAAAATGGGACCATACGGCCCCGCACCTTTTCCAATATGGAATTAGGATGCCTGTACTGCCCGCACCTGACGCCGGCCATGGCATCCCGTCGGTTAAAAGAGTGGATTATCTATAATCCCACCCTGGTAGAGATGCTGAAAGAATCGGGCTGGAACCCGCGGAACCGGATTTATACCCCGCATCAGGTAGCCTGTATCTTCAAGGTGTTGGGTGAGCCGTAAATGATGGGGCAGCAAGCCCCGTCGTCCTTCGGATACTTCCCCTATAACAGGGGAAGTTTTCTAATGAGGAAGAGGTATACATTCACATCATCTGTTTTTCTCTACAAGACATCATCATCCTTTTCCGGAATCATAAAAGTAACAAAGTCCTCTAACATTCCATTCAAATTATTGTCTGGCATTATCCAAAGCCCGAAAATTATATAAGCCGGATCATCCGGATACACCACCAGACCTTCTTTCGGCAGCTCTTCCGGGACAGAAGAATACAACTGGCTGTCAAGTAAAATATGCCGTATAGCCTCCCAATGTCCTTTCAGATTCTCATCAGCATCCACCACAATACCCAGCCGTTGCAAATTATTCGTACTTTTCAATAGCACGGGTAAGACTTTCAAAATCTGCTGATAGGAACCTATATCCTCCACCTCGAATGTTTCCAACAAACTTAAGCGATTAGCCAAGTTACATACGACATGTAAGTCATTTATCCCTTCGACCAATAATCGGAATGGCTTATTCTTTTTCATATTAACGTAATTCTATATCATTTTCTAAGGCTATTTGTAACTCTCCCGATTTATAGTTTACTGCAGCGAACTCTGATTTTCTCTTTTCCAGACGAATCAACTGCGCATCTACTTCACGAGCAACCGAGGAAAAGCTCCTGATGCAATCCAGACTATGCGTCGTGGCGAAAAGCTGCACATCCAATTCTTTTACCAGCAGGCATATTATTCTCCATAATTCCGGCTGACGCCGATAGTAAATACCATTTTCTATTTCATCAATCAGGCAAATGCCTCCTTTTGAATTAACAATACCTAATATAATAGACAGGATACGGTTCATACCATCCCCCATAATACTCAGCGGATATCTGTCCGGTCTATTTTTTAAGGTAATATAGGGCACTCTGTCTGAAGCACCTCTTCCCCCTTTCAGAACAGACTCTTCCAAAAACGCCAGGTTTTCAACAAGGGGATCAATAACCCTCAGGGCTTCTATAACATGTCTTTCCAGTCCGGTCAAAGCGATATTGTCCCATAATCGCAAATTATAACTTTTAGAAGACAAAGACGTATGAATAAAGTTAACCTGCTTCGGATAAACAAATTCATCCCCCATACCCGAACCCGTACTGAAAGCAGAAAAGAATGTATTATTATTTGAAGTAAACAGGATACCTCTTTCCAACGTATCACCTCCTTGGGCATTCTCTAAAGGCTGATCCAGAATTTCCATTTTATTAACGACGGCATTTCCTGCTTTTTCTTTTGATTCCAGCACATATACTAATTTCATTTGTAATGCCTGATCTGTTCCCGCCTTAATGATCAAATCTTTACCCAACTTAAATTGCCAGTCTTTGAAAAAAGTCAAAAGCAACTTCTCCTTGTCCACGACAAAAGATTCACCCATCGGATTCTGAATATTCATCCGATTACATCCCATTTGGAGCAAAGCGCCCATCTCTCCTCCGGTTGCAAGTGCATATAACGCTTCCAGAACCGTCGATTTACCCACATTATTATCACCGGCTATCAAATTAATAGAGGAAAGAGAATCTATATATAGATGATCGATCGACTTAAAGCCTTTTATTGTCAGATCAGGAAAGTAGATACGCTTTTTATCCATAATTTCTTTTTTTACAAAAATAAAAGATATATTTCAGAAAACCACTCTTTCTTTCAGAAAATCATCTCCTATCATCCAGCAAAAAAAGGCGCAATCCCCAAGCGGGATTACGCCTCATTACACAAAACCAAAAACTCAACTATTATGTTGATTATCCTTTATACGCCCCATCTTTGGCTTCAAAGATGACGGACGGCTCGATCACATGGACCGTATGCCAGACACCCGCAGGAATCTGCATCCCGTACTTCCCTTCGGCAGGCGACAACAGCTGGCGAGATACTTCGCGGAAGGTCGGCCGGCCGTTCTCCTCCCCGACTTCCTCGTAGATCACTTCTTCGAGTTTCCCCATCAGGCAGACCACCGTCTCGGCTGTCTCTTCATGGCGGTGAATGGCTACTTCCGTACCCGGCAAGAGGGCATTCAGCATCCGCTGCGAGGTATCGGCAGCCGAATTACGCAGATCATAATGCTGACGGAGACGGGGTGATTCCTTCGCCCGGTCTAATAAGGAGTTGATGAATTCATTATTGATGAGCATAAAATTAAGTTTTACTCTTCTGATAAAATTATATTCAAATCTGCTACAACATCAGACAATTCTCGGTAATCAGTAGAATTAGGCAGTTCTTTTAATAAAACCTCATATTCGAAGTCAGGGACTAAATGTACCCCTATACTTTTTACTAATGCATACAAATTATGCCCCCGGACATGTAAATAAGCACTTTCTTCTGTCAAGCCCAAATCTTCATATTCACCTTTCAATTGTTCAATATTCAGATGAACCTGCTCTTCCAACTTTGGTACAAACGCAGAAAATGCTTTTTCCAACCGTTCAATAACCGCCATTCCATTATCCTTTAAATCACCACTCCTATATTGCAAGGAAAGAGCCTGGGTAAACTGTTTTTCTGAAAAACCTCCTATTCCTTCCTTCTTCATATATAGGAACAATAATAAAGGTACATAGATGACTTTAGAATAGGTTTGCAAAAAAGCATTGAAATCAAACATTTGCATGCCCACTACCCCTCTACGTGTCAAACGTTCTTGTAAACCTTCCGCAAAACAGTAATGGTTCTCCCACGAATAGGCATACGTTTGACAAATATAATGGTGAGCATCCAAACCTGCTTCACGCCCCAAATAGCGGAAATCACTATCTATACAAATAAAGAGACGTTTAGACAGATAATTTCTAAAATGCAAACAATGAGTACAACCGCTCGTAGTTTGTCCACTGGAAGAACGACTGTTATAAATATAATTATATTTAGCCGGATGATGACGCTGTATTATCACATCCCAAAACCATTCATCCATTTCATTTTCTAAAAGAACACTGGCTTTGCACCTTAAAAGCAATGCCTGTCCTTCATAGTCATACGCCAGATTTTGATAATAGAATTCTTTTGTCATGATTATCTACTTAAATCATCCATAAAGACCAACCTGTCTCCCCATCCTTTTCCAAAAATACTGGGAGAATGTGTAGCAATAATCAACTGGCTTTTATCATTTAACTCACGGATCTTATCTATCAACTGGTTTTGCCAACTGATATGCAGGGAAGTATCCGGCTCATCCATCAAGATAACAGCAGGTTTACCCTCCAACAAAAACACACGAAGCAAAACGATCAATAACTGCATTTCTCCAGATGACAGATCATCCAATGTAACCAATCCTTTTCCTTGAACGAACTCAAGTTCACTATTGTTGGTTTTTGAGAAACGAACTTTTTTCCCTGTCTCCGCAAAAAATTGATCAATTAAGGAAAACAAAAGGTCTATTCGTTGCTGAATCTTAACGGCTTCCTGCGGATAGTCCAACATCTTCATGCGATAATTAAAAAGAGAAAATCCTTTTCCATTCTGATAGACCAACGATTTTAACTCTTGAACAAGAGGCGTATCACTTTTTCTCTTATCTGCGGCAACAAGAGTCGATAACGAATGAATATAGGTAAGCGGATACACTTTTCCACACGCAGGGGTTCCTTTAAAACTTCCCTTATATTTTTTCAGCTCACTGACCTTATTCGCATAATAAGCTTCCATCATATTTAACAAGGTAGTTTTTCCACTGCCATTAATACCGACAAGAATATTCACATCTGGGAACAAATTTTCCCACAATATGTCTTTTATCCCCCAAAGACCTTTTATTTCTATATCCCGTATATAAGAAAGCCCTTCCATTTTTATACCGTTTATTGAAGTTTCGTAATCTGCCCAACATCATAGGTTGACTGGTAAGTTGAGCTGGCAAAACTTAAGCTGTTTATTCTTCACAAAGGAAAAACAAATTTATTAAAATACAAAATTCAAGGGACAACTAAAAGACAGGCAGACCACCGTCTCGGCTGTTTCTTCATGCCGGTGAATGGCTACTTCCGTACCCGGCAAGAATTATTTGATAATGGCGCAAAGCCCACTTAACGGATTCACTTTTCTGACGATAACAATACTGCGTGAAATGGTTGAGTCAAAATAGTACTTTCCCTTATTCGCATCATAAAGTCTACGACAGTGTTCAGAACAGTCAATCGAATAACAGTCACCATCATATGTAATAAGTCCCCAAAAGCTTTTACCTGACAAAGGGAAAGGCTCCGCAGGATTATAAAGAAGGCAATCTTTTATTATTCCTCTCCGCACCATATTGTTCCAATATTCTTTTATCCCTTGTTTCCCATCCATGGCTATATGCGCCCCATATCTTTGCCCACTATACGTAAATGTCGCCATATAACAGCCCGAAAAATCAAAGCTGATAACATCCTCAAACCTTTTCAGCGGGAAAACCGATATTTTACTTCGCTCATAAATCACAGCCGCATAAGAAAGTACAGCCGAAATCTTCCTGTAGCCAGAACAAACCAAAGGCGAAGGCATATTCCAATTTCCGTCCTTACTGAAATGAGGCAATAATATGGGAGTATGCTCTCCTAAGAATTTATTTTTCTCATCTACAAGTATTTGGGCATTTCTATAATCAGATATCAGATATTCCGTCCGCATAACGACAAAAGATCACTTTTCTTATTTAGAATTTGTGGGAACCGGCTCTATACATGAAGCCATGACATCCATCAGCTTGGACAAACCTTCTGTCTGAGGCTGCTGACTAGCCGAAACATGTACCTGATATTTGGCAGTCTGGTCAGTCGTGCGGGTATTCTCACGTGAAGTAGTGACCTTACCTGAAATCCCGACATTAACCCCAAACCATTTAGATGAAATATTCGTTGAAGTATCTGTACTTACGGTATCCGTTGTTTTATTTGTATCCGTAACCTCCATCTGGAAATCCACATCAACCCGATCAACCAACAGAGACGGAATAGGAACCAATCCTATAAACGGAGCATTCACCTGAACCGTCTGCGTTGAAGCGACACCGTCCTGGATCACCGGTCTCTCCAAATTAAACTTTAGCAAACGAGTTTGTGTATCCTTACTCACATCCTCATAAGCAATTCTCTGATAATAGTCCCATGCTATAGAAGCTAACTTTTCCTGAGCCTCAGCAGCAGCAAACAGAGGGGCACCTATCAGCTCTCTCATCGGCAGTCCCTTGAAACTATCAGCTACACCGTCCTTTACTACTTTTTTATCATCCGTTCCGTCATTGTCCTGCTTGTCCTCAACCTTTTGAGATTGCTCATCCGAGTCACTTTTCCCCGCAGCATTTCTCATAACAGCCATACCCGCATCCATAATCTGCCGCATCTCCTCCGGCAGGATGAGGTTACCATCCTTATCTACCTGAACATCATAAAAGACATCTCCGACTTTCATCTTACCTTTTTGCAATTCCGTTTCCTCTGCTTGAGGCATTTTCTTTTCCTCTTTCATAACTTTACTGTTTTTATGATATTAAATATGTTTATTATATTCGTTAGCCAAACGGGCCACCCCTTCAGGAGTATCTTTCTGCTTAAACCGAATGGAAATTTCCATCACATCATCATCCGAAGCCTTAATGCCTTCCATTTGCATCAACAACTCCGAATGAGTCAGCACCTGATTATTGTCCATTTTGTTAGTCAGGGAATGGTCGGCAACATCACCGACCCGTGCCTTGAACTTTATTTCCACATCCTCCATTTCCAAATGGCTATGCGAGACCAGCGGCATCAACGGTACATTCAACAACTGGTTGCCCACCTTCAGATTCAACGATACAGGAGAGCCGTCTTCAGCCTTCCAAAACTTAGACAGGTTCTGAATCTGCTGAGCCTGCAACATCTCCTGTGTACTGTTTATCGCACTATGCAACCCTTTCAATATATCAGAAAGTGCATAAAGATTTCTTTTCTTGAATATGCCCATATTACATCTTTAAAACGAGACATGTATTGTAAATAGCTCCCCAGGTATCTGCATCCCGTACTTCATCATATTATTTCTTCAAACGCATCAGGTACTCTGCATGCAAATGATAATATTTCCGCATGAACAGTACGTAGGCAATGGCCAATACCACGACTACTGTCACCAGATACAGCCAGTGTGCCACTACGGTATCAGGAACACCATAAATGAAGAGCAGTGAAAGTACCAACTGCAAAATCATATAGAATGAAGACACCTTCACATGGTCGATCTTCAGCTCGTTGGCCATCAACTGATAAGCATGTTTCCGATGGGCTTCTCCCAAATTCTCATGAAGCATGATCCGGTGGACAATCGTCAGACACGCATCAACGCCATAGACTACCAGTAAAACCAGATACGTGATATCCTTGGTTTGAAGGATCTCTTTTCCTAAGATAAACAAAAGGATAAAGGCGATTCCAATGGAGCCGACATCCCCGGCAAAACACTTGGCTTTTCCTTTCGGGCGGAAATTAAAGAGACAGAATACCAGAACACTCAAAATGGATACTTCTATCAACGATGATTCCACAAAACCATCTCTCCTATTCAACAGCATCAGCGGAATTAATACCGCCAATGAATAACCGGCTGTAATCCCATTAATACCATCCATGAAATTGATCACATTCGTGATACCCACATAGACGATCAACGCCAGAAGCACCACCCACCAAAGTTCGATATGTAAAATATCCAGCTGGTAGAAAGCCATCGCCGCAGCCACAAACTGAACCACCAGGCGCAAAGAATCCGGCAAACTCCGAATATCATCTATAAAACTGATACCAGCCACTAAGGTCAATCCTGCTAAAAACCAAGGATAATGAAAACCATAGAACAGACTCCACACCCATGTTCCTATCAGGAAGATTATTCCTCCCCCACGAAGAACCACACTCGTATGGCTACTCCGTTCGTTCGGCTTATCAATGATATTGAACTTGTCGGCAATACGAAAGTAGAGGAGTTCTATTATTAGTAGTATGAAAAATATTACAATATACATATTATTATTTAATGATAAAACCAACAACCAACTTTATATCTGATAATGAGACAAAACATCCAAAGGCTCCCAGCCCAGTTCTTTCCTTGCTTTCTCATTACTAAAAGTTAAGTCCTTCGTCATTTTTTCTAACTTATAACTATTAATAGGAGCTTTTGTACCTAAACAATCACCTACTTTAGCCATACACCAAGCCACCCAATAGGGTATATTTAAAGGTTCTCCCTTGCCTAACTGCTTCGCAACCTGTTCTGATATTTGTCCAAAAGAAGGTTGACGTGTATCACAAACATTATATATCCCACCTTTTTCAGCAACCAACGGTAATAATCTGGCAATATCTTCAGCCATCAGAATACTTTTAACCACCTTACCACCTGCTATGTTCATATAAAATCCTTTACGAATACCATTTACCATAGCGCCTAAATTTCCAGGAGCATTTTTACCAGCTAATAAAGAAGGACGAAGAATACCTAATATGACATTGTTTTTCTGACACCAACGTATCAGATACTCTTCCGCCATAATTTTACTTTTTGCGTATGGAGTATCCCCATTTAAAGGATGATCTTCCGTTATCAGTTTTCCAAACTCACATCCATATACTGCCACTGTACTAATGAATATCAATGCTCTTGGAACTTCCACATTTTCTAACGCAGAACATAAATTTACTGTACCTTGATAGTTTACATCAAAAAAAGCTTGCTTCTCCGCTTCTGACTTTGGTATAACATGAGCCTTACCACATGCATGCAATACTATATCATAATGTTGATCTAAAGTTGGTACCTCCTTCGCTAAATTAGCCTTTAACATAGCGTCTGTAGAGATACCACAGGTAGTTACCTCATACATCCCATCCAATATCGGGCGAGTATTTTTTCCTAAGAAACCTGTACCACCAGTGAAAAGTAATTTCTCCATAAATTAGAAATTAATAATTTTTATCCTTAATGTTTTCATAATATACGTTGGTAAATTCACAAAAAAATACATACAATAAGCTAGAAACATAGGAATATGTAATATCTGATGATAGAGTTTCACATGATAATTTATTAGAATCCATTTATTACTTGACACAGAATTTGATCGAATACGATAATACCCAATTGGCTGTTTTATGCCATAACCAACTTTACATTTTCTTAAAATCGAAATCCATAATCCCCAATCTTGTCTTTTTCGAATAATAGGCATATACATCTTTCCTACTTTTTCAACATCGTAAACAGCAGATAAGCAACCTACAAAATTATCCATAATAATTCTTCGGTAAGTAAGTTTTCTTAAACAAATATTTATACCTATTTCCTCCCCTTCTTCGTTACACAACATATAAGAGCCATAAGAAAACGCTATGTTTTTCTTAAGCATAAAAGTAATCTGTTTTTCTAACTTATCAGGAGTCCAACGATCATCACTATCACAAAAGGCAATAAAGCGGCCTTTAGCCTTTTCTATCGAGTTATTACGAGCTATACCCCCTCCCGAAATTTTTTCTAATTTATACAATTTGATTCGCTTATCGTTTTTTGTATATTCTGTTACTATTTTACATGTATTGTCAGAAGAACAATCATCAGTAATTAATAATTCCCAATTCATATATGATTGAGCTAAAATACATTCTATTGTTTCAGCTATAAATTCCGATGAATTATATGTTGGTGTAATAATTGATACTAAGTATTGCATTATTGTTTTTCTTCAATTATTTATTAAAGTTTACATCTATTTTATCTCCCATAACAAGTAAATATTCAGGCGTATAATAATTCATCATACCTCCTAAAGATGTAAATGTCATTTCACCAAAATATATTTTCCCACATATTTCATACAAATCTACGCGAACTTGAGGAAAAGGTTTTGACAAAATCTTTGCAATAGCAAGCATTTCCTTTAACATTAAAGGTTTTTTCAATGGTTCGCTTTCAAACGAATATTTTTCTGAAAATAACATGTTTTCCGGATGATAATTCCAATCTAAATCATAGCATCCCAGACATACATGATCATTTTTTCTATTAGAACAAGTAAGAATACTAAAAGGTTCCCCATTAAAACACCAAATTTTATAATCAACTAAAGATGTACTGTTTTTCTCTATTGGTAATAATTTCTCAGCAAGAACTCTAGGCTTAATATTTTTATAATGAGGTTCTGCAGCAGTACTCCCTATATTCTTGTTTGACAACCATATATTAATAATTTTCTTAAGATTTTCTTCTTCCCATTGACGAGAATCTTCAATTAATAAATTACTTCCTTTTCCATCTCCATTATTTGCTTTTAAAACAAATGACAAAGGAAGTTCTTTCAAGCTAAAATCTTCAGCAGAATCCCAAACTCCATATAAAGGGACTAAAATATCACTTAAACCTAAAGATTTAACATATTCCCTTACTAAATACTTATCGGCCAATTCAGACCAAACTTTAGTATCTGAAAACAACTTCAAATATAAGATTTTCTCATTCAAATCTTTAGGTTCTTTCAAATTGGGAAACTTCTTAAATCTATAAAGATATCTCAATTTAACCAATAATATAGGATATTTATTTCCCAACCATTCGGCCCCTTTATATAAGGGCATAATTAAAAATTTTAATATAGGATTTGCAATAGTAGTCATATTAATCAAATTAATCTAACATTATTATATTTCATCCATCACATTTCTAGATGTAAATTATCAAGATATATTATCTATTATGCAGTAAAAAATATGAGATATTATAAAATACAAACAACCCTTTTATCCTAAACCTCAATTAAATTCTATTATTATACGTAATCTCCTTATGGATCATAAATATTTATCCCATAGGCCTTTTACATAATCCCATGAATAATTTTGAGATTTATAATAAGCGTTTTTCTGTATTGTATCATATAGTAATTGATCTCTAAAATAAGTCATAATCAGTTCTGCTAATAAATCAGGTTCAATTGATTCTGCTAGCAAAATGTCCTTTCCATTTTCCCACATAAAAGGAATCTCTCCCACCGATGTTGAAACAATAGGCAAACCACATGCTGCAGCTTCTAATAATGCCACCCCAAAACTCTCATAAGATGTTGTATTCAAATATACATCATGGCTTCTATAATATTGAGGTAATTCACTATTATTTACTTTACCAACAATAGATATTCGTTCTTCTAAACCTAATATTTTTATTAACATCCTCATTTGGGGTAAATTTCCTTTATCAGGTCCCACCATTGTAAGTGTGGCATTTGGATAAAACTTTAAGACAATAGCTAAAGTTTTAATAGCAACATCCGGATTATATGTTTCTGTAAAAGCTCTAACCCACAATATTTTATTTTTCCCAGGGCGTTCTTTTTTATACGAAAAAAGAGTTAAATTAATAGTATTAGGAATATACATTATATCAAAGCCTTTACCTGTAAAAAATGCTTGTAGAAAATGTGATGGAGTTATAATATGTGTTGCACGATTGAATAACAAAGAAATATTTGCACTCATAGAATTAAAAATTTCTTTTAAGCCGCCTCCATGTAAAACTAGAATTATTTCTTTATTTCTAAATCTAGCCAACTTTGAAACTAAAAAAGCATATAATATAGCCGAACTACTGTATACATCAATAGATATCACATCATATTTAAAAAACCAACATTTAAAACACATATCCATCAAACGAAAAAATTTATTATGTATACATGAAGCCATAATCACATTTCTTCCTTCAGAAATAAATTTTTTAGCCATTAATTCTGTTGGACCAATTGTTCCATGAGTTTTTGACAAGAAATTTCCGATAAACAAAACTTTTTTTTTCATCTTCATATTTTGTAAATAAAATATTTCAATCTATCTGTCGAGAAAGTATATTAATTATCTTTTGATTACAAATATTCAAAGTAGAATTACTTGCTTGTTTATAACCAGAATTAATTAATAATCTCCTTTGATTAGGATCATCCATTATAGATATTATGGAATTGACGATAGCATTAGTATCATGAGGCTTAATAATTAATGCATCTTTTTTATTCTCTAAATTATATGGAATTCCTCCAACATCTGTTGTTACCACAGGGACTCCATTTGCCATTGCCTCCCAAATACACCTAGGCATCCCTTCTGAATAAGAAGGTAAAATAAATATATCTGATCGACGATACATGTCATTCAAGGAAGCTCCTATATTTTTTTTCCCTTCGAAAATCACATATTCTTCTATATTTAATTCTTTTATCATAGTTTCCATCTGCATTTGATTAAGTTTCTGAAGATTATCATCCCAACCTACTAAATGAAGTAATACTTTTCTACCCTGAGATATCAAGATTTGTACAGCCTTAAATAATTCTTTAAATCCTTTATTCCAGTCAAACCGACCAACATATAATAAATGAATAATTTCTCCCAAACAAGTATCATCTCGATAGTAAAAATCTCTTTCTGAAAGAGTAGTCGTTCTAACTTCTGATGCAGATACACATATTTTAGAATATTTTTCTAGCAAAGAACGAGAATTGACCAATACATTACATCTTGAAAGGATAAATTTATTCATAATAAATTCATAAACAATATACAATAATTTACTAACAGACAACAATGGAACTTCCAAAGTAGAATAATCTCCTACCAGCAAAAAAGATACAACCATCTTTTTTCTAAAAATACGATATAGACTAGGAGCAAGAGGAGATGGAGCACGAATTAAGAGGATATCGCTATTACATTTTTTAACAGCATCATTCAAAGCATTACAACCAAACAATAAACGATGAATAGAATTTTTCTTTTCTCCTAAATCAACCAATGTGATATTTTTCGATTCTAACGGATAATCATGAACTCTTGGATCATATTTTGATGTATGAGCAATATAATACAAATGATCAACATTAACTGCCAAATTGTCAATAAACACCCCTAAAAGGGAAGGAACATATATAATACCGTTATCAAAAGCAACATCCAAATGATAATAAAAAGAAATCCTCATTATTTTCCTAATTTATATTTAACCTGATATTTTTTAGCACATCCATAGTATAAGCCATAAACAATCCATACTGCTGTCCCATACAATGCTGCTATAGTATAAAAATATACAGAAAGTCCCAAACTTGTTATAAAAAGTATAAAATCAAACTCATCCAAATTCCTCAAATTTTTATATATACGCTTCATAAAGGTAAAAATAAATACAAACCAACAAATCGTTCCTAGTATACCATACTCAGACAATAGTGTTATATATGAATTATGAGTTGATCTATTATCTGCAGACTTAGATACTGAAACTAATGCATTTTTATCAACTCTATTACTAATTGCATTATAATTTATATCAACAGTCATTGGTGTAAAATTATTTGCACCAATACCTATCAATGGATATTCTTGAAAAATTTGTATTCCTTTCTGAACTTGAACTTGTCGCTGAATCCATGATTTATCATTTGATAAAATACTCTCAGGATCAATTAATAACAAAGACATCTCAGAATTATAAGGAGCAATAATATTACCTACAATTTTTCTAAATTGCGAATTTCCGATAAAAATTCCAACAAATATTAAAACACTCCATAATATCAATTTTGCATTTCGAGTTGATAACATTCGACTAATAATCACAAGTAACTCTATAGATAATATTGCCAACCCTGATCTAGATTCATTAAAAAGCATCATAACAAAAATGAGAAATGCATAAAACAGTTTTGCTATATTTGTTTTAAATGCACATATTCCAATAGGTGCTATTACAACTAAAATAAATGCAACACTATTTTGTGTACCAAGTCCACCTAATAAATTTACACCCCCCAAAATCAAACAACCAAAAACAATACTCTTAGAGAAACTATTTTTATCAATATAAAGATACAATTGTCCCACAAACGTTGCTAACAATAACCAATAAACTAATTGTAATAAAAAATAGAAATTACGCCCTTGTATAGGTAAAGGAGAGAAAATTGTTGAGAAAACACCTACGACAAAAAGTAAACTTAACCATCTAATATGCGAATTCCAAATTGCGAATTTTACTCTTCTTCTTAATTTATACAAGAAAAACACACCTATAGGAAAAGATATTGAAACAGGACCTATTTGTATAAATATCAAGATAGATGTTATTATCAATAAATTTATTAGTTTATTCTCCTTCGCCGTTAACATTCCTTTCCATATTTAAATTTATGACAATTTCTTTTTCCCAATAACTAGTATCATCTTCTTTATTATAAAGACTATAAGACTTTAATGCACCTTGCGTATATCCCCAAACACCTTTAATTCCAATCTGTGGATTCCTCAAACAAAGGACTAACAATCCTAAAACACGCCAAAAATTAAACCATGTAGTTATAACAAATGCTTTAATACTTTTTTCTCCATTAAGACGCGCATATTCTCTCGATAAATATAGTCGCGAATACGCAACTCTATAATTATACATTTGGTTATTGGTTGTATATACACTATTCTCAGCCTCATTATGTAAAAAATAAGAATTTGGTAGATTATAAATCTTACCATATTTTGACAATGTATATGCTAGGATCACATCCTCACCCATACCGATTCTATGCTCAAATAAAGTAAACAGATTAAAATTAAAATTCTTATACAAATACTTATTCTTTGCACAAAATGCACCTCCTGAAAAGTATTCAGAATAATCACCATCTTTTCGTTCTCCTCGCAATCCACAATACCAAAATTGTCCATCTTTCACGTGAGGTCTCCCTGTTAGAGTTCGTATTCCTTCTAAAACTGCAGATGATAGAAAGTTAAACTTATGCTTTAACTGATGTTCTAAAAAATCATTTTTGTTTGTAAACCGTAAATTAATTCCAACAATAGAAGGATCTTTAAAAACATCTACGATCTTATAAAAAATAGATTCATTCAGTATTTGCATATCGTCATCAAGAAATAACAAATAGTCAGACGATGACATGCAATATCCCAAATACCTTTGATAAGGTTGATTCTTATGAGTTGAACGAACATAAATAATTTCTTTATTTTGTAAATACGAATCTATTTCATCAGAAGAATCTACAACTATTACTTGATTAACAATATCAATTCTTCGATATAATATATCATCCACTAATTTTCTTATAATCAATGGACGATTATAAGTTGCAATAACAATATCTATCATAAAGCTGCTTTATTTTTACTAACATTAATGTAATATCACGTCCTAAAAATTTTACAATTCTTTTTTTTAGTTTTTCTTTTTTAGTTTTCCAGGAAGCATCATAATGATGTATACTATAAGTATTATTTGTCAACAAGCATTCTCCTGTATAATAATTTTTAGGACAAAAAAAGTCCTCAGGATATAAATACCATCCATCTATTTCTTGCATTCCTTCTTGAGATAAATATCCCCTATCTATTAATAATTCTGTCGTTATTGTTACTATCGTTTTTGTATTAAACGTTCCATCTTCATTTATAAAATGTGATGCTGCATATATATCCAATGCGGCTTTCAAAAGATCATTTTTAGGAGAAACAGCCATTCCCAGACCGGGATTAATACAAGTAAAATTTTTCCCAAAGCGAAATAATGGTACGCCAGCTTCTTTTCCTAAATAATTACCTCTAGCTATCAAATCTCGCATATCTTTTACTACTTCTACATCAGTATCAAAATACACCCCCCCATAATTAAACAATATCCAAAAACGGGCGTAATCACTAACAAATGCATATTTAGAAGCCTGATATGCCTCATGGGTATATGGAATAATATCTACATTGAAATTTGACTCATTCCATTCTTTAATAATATAATCAGGAAAAAATTTTCTCCATGATTCTATGCATTTTATTGCATATAAGGGAAGAGGTTTTCCTCCAAACCAACAATAATGAATAACTTTAGGTATCATCTTAATATCTATTTTATCACTTTATCATTCAAGTAAATTTCGCAATAGTTATTACAGCTATACCTTTTACACTTTTCCGCGCGTAAAAGATTTGTAAGATATTCTATTTACAGATTAACATATATTATCACTGCTAAAAAGCAAATAAACAATTAGTCTATAACTTTCTTATGATTTTACATATCACGAACAACCTGTATGATTTTATTGCCCAATATAATGTTTCACTTTTACCTATTATTTCAATACACACAAAATATAAATTCCATAGTTTTAGTAATATCAACATCTACGAACCAATGTCATTCAAACGAATTAAGTCCTATTTTATATGTTTGAAGCTTACAGCAATTTTCTATGACACACCACCTTCAAACTAATCTCATAAAACTCTAATTCGAGCGCTAAAACTGTATTGATACATAGTCTATATCATATATTAAAAGAATCAAGGTAATAAATAAAACAATTAACACACATAATCATCAACATTATCTAAAAAAGAAACAGGAACATGAAAATTTACATCTAAATAATGAGCACAGTTATCAGACATTGACCTGAACAAATTTAAAAATGAATAAGCTTTATGCCCAAACATGACAGCATATAACATTGTTGCCGAAAAAAAACCATAGACAGATAATTCATTTGAATGCCAAAGTAAAAGTTCCGTACTTGAAAAATCATCTAAAACATAAAATTCAACTCCACTCAATCTAAACACATTCTCAACTGCTAATTTAAATTCTTTAGAAGAATATGGATGATGTTTTATATAAATAGGCTTATTTTGCCTTTGAGCAAATCTATATAATATTTTTAGCAAATCATCTATAACTTCTGCAGATGCATCTCTAAAAGCATTCATCATTAGTACATTGGCATTACTTAAGCGGGGACCATCATATGGTATTTTATTAATATTAGGCATAATACACTTTTTTTGCAACGGACCACTATAGTTTTTCACATCAAATAATATATAAAGTATGGAATTTTTTACTATATAGTCAGGATTAACAACTCTATTTCCAGTGTTCAGATATTTTTTTACACTACCTAATATACCATAAAACGGCCAATTTTTTTTTCTAAATGTATCATTATATGAAAACAAGCCTTCTTCTATAAAATGCAATCTCACACATTTATGATGTGTTGATAATAGCTGCTGTAAATATTGACCATTAGAAGGAAGATAACACACATAATTATCATTTTCACAAAAACTATCAATCAGCTTATCAAAAAATTTTATTAAGCTCCAATTTCTTACATAGAAAAATCTAGAAGCATAACATGGTAACCCAAAAAGTTCAGGGCATGAATCATTCACATTTATATACCTAAAACGAGACTGCTTAAAACATCCGCGAACATATAAAAAAAGAACTGCATCATCTTTAATATTTTTATTTTCTATGACCCCTAATGCAGAAAGATACGTTATAAACGAGTGTATATAAAATATGTGCTTCATTATACTATTTCTTTACTATAAATTTATATTTAATTCCAGGCATTAAGAATTCACCTGTATAAAGTTTACCTTCTACTAATACAGAAAGACCATGTTCTAAAGCTAAGTTCATACCAGGAAGAATATCCCAAGAATAACAACCCTTTAAGTTTTGAAATTGGACATAACTACCGTGAATAACATTATACATATTATACATACAACATCCCATAATACGAAACTCAAAATCTCCATTTAATTGCTCAAAATCATGAGAGGTCAGATAGGAGGAAAGCCCACAAATACGAGATTTATAGATTCTTTCCAGTTTATCGCCAGTGCATAAACATACATTAAGTTCAGGTAACGCAATCATTGATTGAAAATGTATTCCCCTTCGATATACACTTATACCAATTCCCCATTCTTTTAAACCTGAAATAAAATTTTCAGTTCCATCAATTGGGTCAACTGTAATAACATATTCTACCTCATTAATTCGAGAAATATCTTGATAAGATTCCTCTGAAATAAGAATGTAATCATTCATATTATGTTTTAACCAATCAAATACCAACTGTTCACACAGCAAATCACCTTTTGATACAAAAGAGTTATCGGATTTTAATGTACCCGTTGATCTTAAAGACAAAATCTCATCAAGATGCTCATTTATATGATTATATATATTTCTGCAGATATCCATATTATAGATTGTATATAGAAGGAGTAACAAATTCCATATGTAATTTTGTTTTCATAGATTGTATTTTACCTGTCATAGATTCATTAATAGCTTTCACTGCATCTGCATCCATACAGAGTTTCAATCTACTATGATAATAATTATTACCATTAAAATTATATCCATCAAGACCAGCAAGATATACAGTTAATGGTGTTAATTTCTGCAATAAATTAAGTAACATTGCAGATGTATTGTCACGTATTATGTCATCCTCACTCAACAATGAAGAATAATTTACAACTAATTTGTCTTTCTCTTTAACATGAATATTAGAGGTATAAATAAGATTGACTGCTTTTCTCGTTGGATTGAAAGTTGTCTCATAACGTTTTAAATTACTAAGAAAAATAAAATCAGTTTCAATAAAATCAGGAACAAAAGTAACTCCAATTACAATGCATTCATTATTCTTAACTACCTCTAATATTTTTTTCTTATTGTCATGAAGAGATGGACCTGGAGCTATCAACATTACATTACGCCCATTAATAGCATTTGCAAGCTTAGCAATAGACAAAGAATCATCTATTTCATTTGATTGATACTCTAAATATTTCTGTTCTGCTAAAACTTTATTGAACAACGATCGTTTCTCTGGTTCAATCATACGAAGAATTGTGCCAATACTTTGAACTGTTAAAGTCTGTTTACCACTAAGATATGATGCATAATTTGGATGGCAACCATTTACTGCTGCAAGATAGTAGGGCACAGAATATCCCCATTCATGTTCAGCCTTAATTTTAATAATAAATTCATCTACAATTTCCAAAATACGTTCAATCTCATATCTTCGAGTTTGATGATCATTCAAATATTGAGCTATAAGTTCTGTATTGAGATTACCTGCACCACGCCCCATCCCATTTACAGAAGCATCAAGTGAAATATTACGATCAGTTTCAACATTGACTAACGCTTGACAATTTGAAAAAGAAAGTTGTAGATTATTGTGAGAATGGAATCCCATTCGAATAGTCTTGCTTAAATTATGATCAATCAGATAAAAGAAGCGCAATACATCATTTTGTTGCATTAACCCTAATGTATCAACAAGATAAAATGCATATGGCTGAAGCTTATTTACCTTCTTAATAAGTTGTAATAATTGTTCATCAGTATAACTAGAAGTACCTACCGGCTGCACAAAAACTTTATATCCTTTATCCATAATCTGACGGCAATATTCAAGAGCTTCTTCTACCTCATTATAATGAAAAGTTACACGTATTCCATCAATAGATTTGCCATCGTAGGGATTAAGCTGGTCTAGATCGTACTCTCCATAACAAGCCATCGCAACAAACATTGTATGCATATGGTCTTGAGGTAGAAAATTAGCTATCTGATCCACAGAATTGAAAATAGAGACATTTTCATCATACTTTCCATTTTCCAGGAATCCACACTCAACAATATCAATTCCTGCATTTGTTAATTGGGATATGATTTTTTTTATTCCGTATTTACCAAAAGTAAAATCATTAACATATCCCCCATCTCTTAGGGTACAATCTAATATTTGTATTTTACTCATCGTTATTTTCCTCTAATCGTTTGCTCATTAATACCCGCACTTTTTCTAGATCTTTATATGTATCCACAGAAATCGAGTCTGAATCTACATATCGGAATGTAATTATTTTTCCATTTTCCAAAAAACGAAGATGATCAATATCCTCAATTTTTTCCACATAACCTTGAGGCGTATTTACAAAAAAATCTAAAGACTCTTTAGTAAAGCATTCTATCCCTACGTATTTATTATAAGAAAACATCAAAGAACCTTTAGGGAAAGGTACAGGAGTACGTGACATATAAACACAACGCCCTGTATTAGATACTACAATTTTAATATTTGAAGGATCAAGAACTTCTACAGGATCACTAAATTTACGCATGGCACCACTAAAGAAAAAATCTTTAGGTAACTCCGTGGGTATAGCTTGCTCTATTACTTTGGGAGAAATTAGGGGTTCATCTCCATTGACACAAACATAAAGATCCGCTGTTATTTTTTCTGAGACTTCATGTATACGTGAAATATGTTCTGGATGATTATTCTTTGTCATTACATATTTAATACCTAAGTTCTCGCAAACTTGTCGGATACTTTCATCATCAATCGCAACAAATACTTCATCAAAATATTTGACTTTTGAAACTTGGGTATATACCCACCAAATCATAGGCTTACCACAAATATCAGCAAGAGGCTTACCCGGAAAACGCGTTGATTTGTTACGCGCAGGAATAATTGATACAACTTTCATCTAAAATCGTCTTTTAATTATTAAAAATACCTTTATTATTTAAAGAGAAAGCAAATTTTCTCAATACGACAAATATTATAACATAAACTAAAACTAGAACTACCAAAGCAATTCGTTTATCAGTAATAATATACATCAATAATAATATTATCATTGATAGATATGATAAATAATTAAATATCTGATGTTTAAAAGACCGCATCAGTACTTTATTAGACAAATAATTCATAAAAATTGTAGAACATAACACACAAGAAATAATGCTTGAAATAAGTAAACCTTGTATGCCATAAACATCTACAAGAAAAATAGACAATAGAAATTTCAAACAGCCTTCAGCAACTCGAGTTAATCCATGAAATCTAACTTTATATAAAGTTGACGCTAATAATACTCTATTAGGTAAAATAGCAGATTGCAGAATTATACTAACAGCAAATAAAAGGCTGACTTTATCACCCAAATAAACATCTACTTCATTTTTTATCCATATTTTTATAAACCATTCATCACATAAAAATATTACTGAACAGATTAATACTAATAAAAGTATAGATCCATTTAACAATATATCATAGAGTTTTCTCAATTTCTCCATATTATGTTGCACATATAATTGAGAAAAATAAGGCCTAGATATATTTACAAAGTTAGCAAAAAACACATTGGAAAAATCATATAACTTAGTCGTTATATAAAACGATGTTACTTCATCCAAAGAAATAGAACTTCCAATAAAAAATCTATCTATTTTATAAATAAAAATTTGTCCTATACTACCTATTGTAAACCACAAGCCTGTAGACAGGAATTCTCCAAAAATTGTTTTATCATATTTTTTTATTCCAAGGTCTAGTTTAAACGGTAATTTTTTAACTCTATAATACGTTATTAGTGTAATCAGAATTGTAGCAATCAAATGAGAGATTGATAAAGAAATAATACTAAATCCAAGATTAAGAAATAATACGACAAGTAAAACTTGTATTAAATACAAAAAGAGATTAAGGAAATTATCAATATGTACCTGTTTATTTGCTACAAGAATAGCTGATAAAGGTTGTTTAATAACACTGATAGCAGATGTCACAGCCGCTATAATAAAAGTCAAAATAACATCAATCTTTAAAATACCTGCTGTATCAAAAACAGCATCTATAAAGAATGATGTAAATACTCCAATAATTAAAATCATAACAGCAGACATACTTTGCATAAGCTGAGCGGTATTTGTATATTTCTGTAATTGTACATAATCCGCCTTTCCAATACACATTGCTGCTTTTGAATTAAATACACCTGAAACTCCAAACTGTAATAAATTTATCCAAGCTAAAATATCTGCTATTAGAATATAATATCCATAGTGCGTTTTATCCATAAAGCTTAAAGTATATGGTGTAAGCCATAGAGCTATTAAAGAAGTTACAATTATATAGATGTAACTAGATATAACGCCACTAATAAATTTTCTAATATTACCCATAGATAACTTTTTTAAGAGTATTCACCAAAATAAATCTGGCTTTATACAAATCTGCCCCTTAACAGATACAGCGGGATTTCCTTTTATGATTATACCACTCTCCTTAAATTGTGCTTGAACAACGCTACCACCGCCAACAATTGTATCATCATTAAGAATTGTACCTTTTAATATCATTGATTTTGCGGCAATCCAACATCTACGCCCTATAATGATTGGCCGAGTTGGCTTAGATAAACTAGCTTTATCCTCTTTATAAAATTTGTGATAATCCGTATCCATTATCAAAACATCCCAAGCAACATATACATCATTTCCTATTTGAATATTTTCTGCACAGTGAATATTCACATATGATGAAGCATAAAAATTATCACCTAAAATAAGTTCTCCCCCATCTAATACTCTTAAATGACAACAAGATGTCAATCGGCATGAACCCTTAAAAATAATTGTTCCATTCCAAAATGTAAAAGTACTATTACCTTTTCTCCAAACATTTCTACCTTGTCTTCCTATACGAATCATACCTTTATATATAATAGAACTTTCAATCTTAATATTAGGTTTTCCATACACCTGAGTGTCAAAAATAAAAATCGGTAGATATTTTGCTTGATCAAAAGGAAGATACCTAAAATTAAAATATATAGAATACAAGAATGTCTTAGAAAACACTAAAGAACTAAAAGACATTATTTCCTCAATTACACATAAAATACTTTTTTTAAAACTTACAAAACACATAGATCTCCTTATAAATAAAATCTAGTTATCTATTCTCAGAACTAAAACATCAATATCTAATTGAACAAACAAATCGAGTTAGATCTTAAAAAACACTTTTTACTCAACCTATTCTTTGCCTACATAAATTTAAGTCCATAAAAACATAATTAAATATTATTTATCCATACATTAAATTCTATAATATTAATACAACAAATCATGTTTCTTCATCCAGAACAAACACTTTAGATAATAAGCTTTATATAAGAAATCGTTAATAAGCAATATACAAATCTCTTTCTTCGACTGACATTTATGACCTCGATTATTAAATGCAAGATTATATCTAAAACACATCACAATCTACCATCTACTAAAATTCTATCAAGAAACCCTTTTACATCAAACACCACATGTTTTTCTTTTAATAAAGAAATAACATCTAATGTTTGAAATCCCTTATGAGCTACGGCCATAATAGCAGTATCAAATTTATCAACAGGAAGTTCATTCGTTATTTGTATACCATATTCATGTTCAGCAATTACAGGATTTGCCCAAGGATCGTAAACCGTAATATTGACATTGTATTCCTGTAAAGCCCGATAAATATCAACTACCTTAGTATTACGTACATCTGGACAATTCTCCTTAAAAGTAAAACCAAGAATTAAGATATTAGAATTTAATACCTGGATTCCTTTCTTCAACATCAATTTAACCGTTTCATTAGCTACATATTCTCCCATACCGTCATTCATCCGACGACCTGCTAAAATAATCTCAGGATTATAACCATGACGCTGAGCGCACTGAGCCAAATAATACGGATCTACACCGATGCAATGACCTCCTACCAATCCCGGTTTAAACGGCAAGAAATTCCACTTGGTAGAAGCTGCTTCCAATACATCCTGTGTATCCAATCCCATCTTGTTAAAGATCTTAGACAATTCATTTACGAAAGCAATGTTGATATCTCGTTGAGAGTTTTCAATCACTTTCGCAGCTTCGGCCACTTTAATACTGGGAGCCAAATGTGTACCAGCCGTAATCACAGAAGCATAAATTTCATTGACTTTCTGTCCAATTTCCGGCGTAGAACCAGAAGTTACTTTCTTGATTTTTTCTACCGTATGTAATTTATCCCCCGGATTGATACGTTCCGGCGAATAACCTGCAAAGAAATCTTCATTGAATTTCAAACCAGAAACTTTCTCTACAACCGGAATACATTCATCTTCCGTTACCCCCGGATAAACGGTAGATTCATATACCACAATATCCCCCTTAGAAATTACCTTACCGACTGTCGTACTGGCACCATACAACGGTGTTAAATCCGGATTGTTGTTTTCATCAACCGGAGTCGGAACAGCTACTACATAGAAATTACAATCTCGAATGGCTTCTATATCACTAGTACAAACAAAACCATTTGCAATGGCACTTTGTAACAATTCATCACTGACCTCTAATGTAGCATCATGTCCATCCATCAGGGCTTTTACTCGATTAGGATTCATATCAAATCCTACCGTTTTATACTTTGTTGAAAATAAACGCGCCAAAGGTAAACCAACGTATCCTAAACCGATGACACAGATTTTTGTTTCGTTATTCATTTTATTCATAATTAATATTTCTTTTCGACGTTAAAATAAAAAGTAGTATTCTAAACGATCCAACTAGCTCAAATATTTTCCCAATACCATTTAACAGCTTCTTTCAAACCGTCTTTCATGCTGTATTTCGGATCATAGCCCAATAATTTCTTCGCTTTATCCACACAAGCTAAAGAATGAGGAATATCGCCAGCCCGATTCGGTCCATGAGTAGGTTCGATATTTGCAATTTCCGGATCAAAATCAGATAAATATTCTTTCAAATACTGTACCAGTTGATTCAAAGTCGTACGTTCGCCAAAAGCTGTATTGTAAATCTGATTGACAGCATCTGGATTTTCTGTAGTCAACGCCAACATATTCATCTGAACCACATTATCAATGTAAGTAAAATCACGGCTATATTCACCATCGCCATTAATATTCGGAGCTTCGTGCGCCATAAATTTCTTTACGAACAATGGAATAACAGCGGCATACGCTCCAAACGGATCTTGCCGACGGCCAAACACATTAAAGTAACGAAGACCGATATACTCAAATTGATAAGTACGGGCAAACACATCTGCATATAGTTCATCGACATATTTTGTAATCGCATACGGAGAAAGCGGCTTTCCGATTACATCCTCTACCTTCGGCAAAGACTTGCTATCTCCATAAGTAGATGAACTAGCAGCAAAAACAAAACGTTTGATTGCGGCATCACGCGAAGCCACGATCATATTCATAAAGCCTCCAATATTGACATCGTTCGTTGTAATAGGATCTTTGATACTGCGAGGAACCGAACCTAAAGCGGCTTCGTGCAGTACATATTCCATGCCTTCTACGGCTTTCCGACAATCGTCGAGATTACGGATATCTCCGACCTGTAAAGTAAATGTTTCCGGATATTTTTCCAATAAAGGGAAAATGTTTTCCGGCTTACCGGTTGCAAAATTATCCAAGCAACGAACAGTATGTCCATTTGCCAATAAATGTTCACAAAGATTAGAGCCTATAAATCCAGCTCCACCGGTTACTAAGACGTTCATATCTGTTTTATTTTTAAGTTTATTCCTTTATTATCTGTCAATTAGAGGGAAGCACGCTGTACCTCTACAGACTTTGGATTGAATTAATCTCTTCTGAAAATATCTCTAGTATATACCTTGTCTTTTACATCATCCAAACAGGTATCGTAACGGTTGGCTATTATGGCATGACTTAAAGACTTAAATTTCTCCAGATCATTGACTACCTTACTACCAAAAAATGTTGTATCGTTTTCAAGGGTTGGTTCGTAAATAATAACGGTTGCCCCTTTGGCCTTGATGCGTTTCATAATTCCCTGAATAGCACTTTGACGGAAATTATCAGAGTTGGATTTCATCGTCAGGCGGTACACCCCTATAATACATTCTTTTTCTTGTGCTTTATTGTAGTTATTCTGTTCACTATAACCGCAATAGCCCGCTTTTGAAAGTACCTGATCGGCTATAAAGTCTTTTCGTGTCCGGTTACTTTCCACAATAGCCGTCATCATATTCTGCGGTACGTCCTGGTAGTTTGCCAACAATTGCTTGGTGTCTTTGGGCAGGCAGTATCCGCCATAACCGAAACTCGGGTTGTTGTAATGGTTGCCGATACGAGGGTCCAGTCCGATACCTTCGATAATGGCAGCCGCATCCAGCCCTTTTACTTCGGCGTAGGTATCCAATTCATTGAAATAGCTGACGCGCAGTGCCAGGTAGGTATTGGCAAACAGCTTCACGGCTTCGGCTTCTTTCAAGCCCATGAACAGGGTAGGGATGTTTTCCTTGATAGCACCCTGCTGCAACAAACCGGCAAAGGTATGGGCAGCCTCTTCCAGACGGGGAAGATCGGCAATGGCCTGAATTGCTTTGTTCTCTTCGTCGAATTTAGCCAGTAGTTTCGGGATTCCTACGATAATCCGGCTGGGATAGAGGTTGTCATACAAAGCCTTGCTCTCCCGCAAGAACTCCGGAGAGAAAAGCAGGTTGAAATGTTTGCCCTGCAAAGCCGGATCGGTGGCAAAGCGAGTCTGGTATTTGACATACAGGCTCCGGCAATAACCGACCGGAATGGTACTCTTAATGACCATCACCGCATCCGGATTGATCTGCAATACCAGATCGATGACCGCTTCTACAGCTGATGTATCGAAGAAATTCTTCTGCGGATCGTAATTGGTAGGAGCGGCGATCACCACGAAATCAGCTCCCTGATAGGCTTCTTCGGCATCTAATGTGGCTTTCAGATTCAATGACTTTTCGGCAAAATACTTTTCAATATATTCGTCCTGAATAGGAGACTGACGACGATTGACCATATCCACTTTTTCCGGGATAATATCAATGGCCAACACCTGATTGTGCTGGGCTAACAAGGTGGCTATACTCAAACCTACATAGCCTGTACCTGCTACTGCTATTTTCATATTTTGTTTTTTATAGATTTACTTATAAAAGGCGGCATACCATTCGGCAAATGCCCGTAATCCATCCCGCAGGGAAGTACTGGGTTTAAAGCCGAAATCCCGTTCTAAGGCGGAGGTATCGGCATAGGTAACCGGGACATCTCCCGGTTGCATCGGGACCAGTTCCTTATGGGCTTCGAAATCATAATCGGCCGGCAATACACCTGCCCGGATTAATTCCTGTTGCAGGATATCCACGAAGTCGAGCAGATTCTCCGGCTGGTTATTTCCGATGTTATATACCGCATAGGGGGGAACGGGTAAACCGTCTTCTCCGATCTGACGAGCCGGAGCCTTTTCCATCACCCGGATCACGCCTTCCACGATATCATCTACATACGTGAAATCACGTTTGCAATTTCCATAATTGAAAATCTGGATCTTTTCGCCTTTTACCAGTTTGTTGGTAAAGCCGAAATAAGCCATGTCCGGACGACCTGCCGGTCCGTACACCGTAAAGAAACGCAATCCGGTAGAAGGAATGTTATATAATTTGCTATAGGCATGTGCCATCAGCTCGTTGCTCTTCTTGGTAGCGGCATACAAAGACACCGGATTATCTACCTTATCGTCGGTACTATAGGGAACTTTCTTATTAGAACCATAGACCGAGCTGGAAGAAGCATATACCAGATGCTGAACACCTCCTTCGTATTGTTCATACGAATGACGGCAAGCCTCCAGGATATTATAGAAGCCGATCAGATTGGATTCGATATAGGCATCCGGATTGGTAATGCTGTAACGTACGCCTGCCTGAGCCGCCAGATTCACCACAAGCTGCGGCTGGTATTGCCGGAACAGCTGATTGACCAGTTCTTTATCGGCGATATTTCCTTTGACGAAGGTAAAATCGGGAAATTCAGACAATTCCTTTACCCGGGCTTCTTTCAGACGGATATCATAGTAATCGTTCATATTATCGATCACTACCACCTGAAGTCCTTCGGGGTATTTTTTGTAAAGGGCTTTTACCAAATTGGAACCTATAAACCCGGCTCCTCCGGTTACGAGTACGTGCATATTGTTTCGTTTTTGAGTTTATTACATCTATCCTATCAGAAACAAACTTATAACGGAGGCAATTAAAGAGAGTATGAATGTTATTAGAACAAATTTACCCCATTTAGAAATATATGTTCCCCAACGGTATATTCGGGACCAACATAATTCTTTCTTTTTCTCTAGAAGCATATTTTCCATCTCCCTGTAACACTGAAACGCAATCTCATATTTTGTTAAAGCCTCATCTTGATCGAACGCTTCTTTCTTTTTAGCTAGCAAAACATTCTCTTGGGCTTTAGAACGGAAAGATGTATATTGTTCCCAAAATTCTCCTTTCTCTCCCCAATACAACCACAAATTACTATAATACTTTTTCTCAATAGACTCTATTTTGCTAAACAAATCCATATTGAGTTGCTTAAAGCAATCCAAAATAAGACGACGTACATGTCCTTCTGCTTTGGACAATTGTTCCATTCGCTGTTGAGAAGTGATATTTTCAGATTCAGAGTAACATCTAGCAATATGATCGTTCAACGCACGAATTTCATTATTGATACCCAATAAATGATCGTCACCGCGTCTCAGCTTCAACTCCAATAATAAGGGACGAATATTTTCACAATAATACAACAATATATCATTCTGCAGCTTATCTTCCTCACTCATGACAGCCAATCAATTAAGTATCTCATAAAGCCCTTGATTTCCGTAGAATAACATGAGACAAATATCCCCACCCCTACAGAAATACAAATACTTAAGAGCCATTCCAGAATTGTTCCCCATACACGGACACAACTCGTACTGTGAGTTATAACTTCTGGAATTTGTTTATTACAAGCTTCTTCTAACTTACTATATTCCTTATATGCATTTTTATAGTCTTCGGCGTTTATATATTCTCTCGCATTTTTCAATTGTGATTTGAACAAACCAACAAAACGCCCTCCACTTAACTTTGATAGACTCTTACCCACTTGACGACTAAAAGCTTTAATGTTTTTGTCGATCACCATTATAAGCGTCTGATAACTGTCTTTAATACTGATACGCAACGATTCATCTGCAAGATTGAGATGTTTAGTCGCCTCTTCATCTTGACAGTCTGCTTTCGCCTGAGCATGAAGCGCTATCTCATCAAACATAGTCGCCAAATGCGTCAGTAACCCTTTTTCAAACATTTCTGTTCTCCCCTCAATCTCCGAGACAAGAGGTTTTAGCTCATTATTATAATCTGAGTATAAAGAGGAATAATCCTGATTCATTTTTTAAGCTTGGATAAATAACTGCGTACATCTTCTATATGCAAAAAACGTCCCGCTTGGATGTAAACAGATCCACGTGGGTGAATAGACCGTTTTGTCGGACATGAATATATTCTACTACGCTTTTTGTCCACACCAGCCAATTGTTGGGATACAGATTTTCGAGATTGTTCTGAAGGGATTACCCCTGTAGAACTTTGTATTAAGGAACGAGTCGTTTTATTTAAGGTAAAGCGCATAATAGATTTTTCTAAATGATTCTATATTTTTAATGTTCACAAATTTAATCGTTTTTATCCGATAAAAAGAAACGTAATCGTATAATTTCTATATTTTTCTTTCAAAAAAGTATCCCTGCCATACCACCATCTTATGATCACTGTAGGGGGTATCGGGGGAATCATACGAAAGACCTTTCAGTTCGTCGGAATAGAAGTATATTGATATGGATATTTTATTCTTTTGCAAATAAATCGGCCAACTGAACCGTATATTCGGAAGTCTGGTTTTGTACTGGAATATAGTGAATGTCTATTCCCCGCATACATAACGGATCATAATAGCCCAGACATTTTTCCTTTGGCATCTGATAGAAAGCGTCTCTATTCAGCTGGTAGCAGAACCGAATAGCTCCTTGATCATTTTCCATTTCCTTACTCATGAACGAAAGCATTTCGTCTGTTGGAGAAAATGAAGCAATGATACCCCGTATCACCAATTCTTCTTGTTTATAGACTTGCAAAAGACTTAACAATGCGTGTAACTTTAAATACGAACCGATAATCTGATCTTTAGCACTTGCTATTTCTGAAACGGTAAACTTACTTTTCAATTCGCATAGAAACAAATAGGTTTTACCTCCCTTTTCTGTCAGAAAGATACCATCACAGTCTCTTCTCAAGAGCTTTTTTTGAGTTACCTTTTCATACAAGCTATTTGCCGCTTTAATAATTTGATTGGAAATTTCAAAACCGTCTACGCCTTGGATATTTAAACGATCGAATGTAACATGCGCTTTTGATTGATTCTCTTTTTCCTCAATACAAATGGATGTCACTTCCGAAACATATGGCGGATACAGTTTTTTAAAATTTTCAATCAACTGTTTCATTCTAATTCGTTTAACTTGTCATACACGAAAGAACTTGCCGTTACCTCGTTTTTTAAAACTTTTGAAAAGGTATCAAACGGAATGCCTTCCTCGGCAGATTGAGGAAGAATCTTCACAACTGTATCCTGTCGCTGGAAATAGTAGGCACCAACCTTTTCCGCCGGAATGGTTATATCCGGATTCAATTTGTGCTGCTGACAGAAATCAGTATATGCCTCTTCCGACATTTTCTTTTTCAGCAGATGCAACCGGATCAGGTCATTGATTCTGCGAAGAAAATAATCGCTATGGGTTGTTACCTGCAATCGTCCTCCTTCATTCAAAATATACGCCAGTAAATCGGCTACCTGAATTTGCATTTCCGGATGAAGATGAGACTCTGGTTCTTCAAACAAGATGGCATAGTCGGCAACAATTTCCTTTTGTAACATCAAGGCGAAAGGAGTCAACTCTTTTACAGAGGAAGCTGCCGCCATAATAGGAATAGGAGCTTCCATTCCAGGCTGTTCATAAAACAAATCGTTCTCACGGATTTGGATATTTCCTTGCAGCATTTTTTCACTCAGTTCCTTGTATTGCTGTCTGGTGTCTGCATTGTCTATTTTCTTTGCTTTCAGATCAGAGAAATCCGAAAGAAATTCTTCATACATTCCCATTGAAGCCATCACTCCCCAGCGGGTGGTATCAGATAAACCCACCAAAGCCCCTCGGGAAGGAGGAAGCAAAAAGGTCTTCGATTGCTTAATTCCAAAAATCGTTTTCATTGACATTTGGAATAACAGGTAAAGTGGTATAGCTCCCCATTTTTCGGAACGATGCGGAACACGTACTGAAAACCGATTGTTCAACTGGATTAAGTCGAAATAATCCATCACATCGCCTGACAAGTTCAATACTTCCTTTTTGAACGTATATTTATAACGGTCCGGGACTCCTTTAAAGCGGATGGATATGTGGGCTTTCAGATCAGGATTTCCCAGCATTTGACCTAAATAAGAAACTGCTGCTTTACTACACCAAGCTTCTAATTGCCCCAGGGAGAACTCATATAATACTCCTGCCTCGTCGTCCGGATGTTCAGCCATTAATTGGTTATATGATACACCCAACTCCTTAAAGAAATCGGAAAGAGCCGTATTACAAAGCAGACAATAGATATAGTGTACCAATAATGCCGTATAACTCTTACCAGTTCCCGATTCACCCGAGAAGAACATAAAAGGCTTTAAAACTATCTGTGAATCACGAATAGGCCCTAATTGTTCTATATGTATTTCTATCGTTCCCGAATCCATGTTTATTTTATTTTCCACAAAGATAGAATTATTTGATAGAAAATCTCCGCAAGTTGAAGAAAACCTTTATTTCTGTTCTATACAACCCCGCCATACCACCATCTTATGATCGCTGTAGGGGGTATCGGGGGAATCATACGACAGACCTTTCAGTTCGTCGGAATAGAAGATATAGTCGATCCGCCAGATGCGTTTGAGCTGACGGAAGGTGTATTGATAGCCCCGGCCGGCATCGCGGAAACCATCGGTCAGCGCACCTTTCATCCGGTGGTAGGCATAGGAGGCGGGAGTATCGTTGAAGTCGCCACATACCACGACAGGGTAGGGGGAACGACGGATTTCTTCGGCGATATAGTCGGCCTGCGCCGCCCGTTTCCGGAAGTTCTCTTTCATCTGCAGGATCAGCCTGACACCGGCTTTCAGGCGGAACATCCAGGGCTTGGAAGCTGCCTGTATCTGTCCGCGGTACTGGTTCACACTGGTTGTCTCCAGGTGGTTGCAGAAGAGGCGGACGGTATCGGTAGGCATACAGACATCGGCGATCATCGCCAGGTTGACGGAGTTCTTGAAATAGAGGGTCCGTATATGCTGCAGGGGATACCGGCTGCTAATCATCATCGGCAGGTGGTCGGTACGTCTGCTAACGCAGTGATGGGGGACGTAGCTGAATGCTTTCCGAACGGTGTCAGCCTGGTAGTAGGCTCCATCGGGGGCTTCCTGCATACAGATAATATCGGGTTGCAACTGGTGGATATAAGCCGCCGCTTCCCGCATCGTCTGCTGTCTGTCCCAAAAGAAATGGGTGGTGTTGTAGGTCACCACCGTCAAGGGCTGAGCGCCTTCGGGCAGGGTATTCCTTCCGGGGAAGGATGGCTGCCAGACAGCCAGCAGGTAGTCGGTATGCAGCAGGATCGCCAACAGGGGCAACCATACTTTCCGACGGTGACGGGTAAAGAGTTGTACAATCATCTGCAGTGCATTGAGTGCCAATATTCCCCAGATTCCCAACGTCAGGAAGGAGAGCCAGATCAGTATGCCGTTAGCATAGTGGCCGCCGAGCCAAGCGAGAAGAGAAAGGAGAGGGAAAAAACAACAAGTTGACGAGGCGACATGCTTGAAGTTGACAAGGCACCAGAGACTAGTTGACGAGGTTTTAGATACCATCTGATGAAAACACGCTATAAACTTATTTTCTTGTTTCCTTGTCAACTCGTTAACTGGTCAACTTATAATCCTCGTTAACTGGTCAACTGGTTACCTCCTTGTCAACTCGTCAACTTGTTAACTTGTCAACTTATCCCCCTCGTCAATTGTCTAGCTGTTCGTATATCGAGTTCTTGCTCTTGAATTCGGGTACGATCTGTTTCATCATGCGGACGGTATCCATCTTCTGGACACGGATGGCGAGGTCGGTCAGCTCGTCGATGGCATGATCGACCTGATGATAGTCGTATTCGCGTACCTGAGCACGGTAGATCTGAGAATTGTCGGTCGGAAGGGTGTTTTCCTTCGTTGCCAACAGCTCTTCGTAGAGCTTTTCGCCCGGACGCAGACCGGTGTAGATGATGTCGATATCTTTTCCGACAGTCAGGCCGGAGAGCTCGATCATCCGGCGAGCCAGGTCGGCAATCTTGACCGGACTACCCATATCGAAGACAAAGATCTCGTTGCCCTTGCCCATGAAAACCGCTTCGAGCACGAGGCGGCAGGCTTCGGGGATGGTCATGAAGTAACGGATGATGTCGGGGTGAGTGACCGTCAGCGGGCCACCCTTCGCCAGCTGTTCGCGGAAACGGGGGATGACCGAACCGTTACTGCCCAATACATTGCCGAAGCGGGTGGTGATGAAACGGGTCTTGCCCGGCATCTCGCCCTTGCTGATGGCGATACTCAGGCTCTGCACGTAAATCTCTGCCAGGCGCTTGGAGGCTCCCATCACGTTGGTGGGATTCACGGCCTTGTCGGTCGATATCATGATGAATTTCTCGACATCATATTTCACTGCCATATTGGCTACCAGACGGGTACCAAAGACGTTGGTATGCACCGCCTCGCAGGGGTTCTCTTCCATCAGGGGCACATGCTTGTAGGCAGCCGCATGGAAGACATACTGCGGACGGAAGCGGTCGAAGACACTCTCTACACGGTGAATCATACGGATATCCCCCATGACCGGCTCGAAATGTACCTGAGGAAATTTGTCTTCCAGCTCGAGGCGGATGTTGTGCATCGGGGTTTCGGCGCTGTCGAAGAGGATGAGTTCCTTCAGTCCGAAGGTACAGAGCTGACGGCAAAGTTCGCTACCGATTGAACCGGCGGCGCCCGTTACCATCACCACTTTTCCTTTGAGGGAATCGCGTATCTCGTCGAGGTTGATCTTAATCTCGTCACGCCCCAAAAGGTCTTCGATGCGGATTTCCGGCAGGGCCTTCAGGCGGTTCTTTTCCTTACCCAATACATCCATGGGCGGAAGCACCAGCATCTTCACCCGGCGGTGCGAACAATAGCGCACCAGACGATCTTTTTCCTGCTGGGCAGCCTTCTGGCTGGGGAAAACTAACGTATTAAAAGGAATATTGTTGAAGAGATGCTGGAAGTCGTCTTCAGAATTTACGGAATAGACGGTCAGGCCGTTCAGGCGGTAACGGGCCGACTGACCGATCTGGAGAAAGCCCCGGATCTTGTATTTGCCCTGCTCTTGCATCAGGGAAGCAAGGCTGGTATCTTCAGACTGTGGATCGTAATAAATCAATACCTTATCGCTCTGGGGATTCATGTTATAAACCAGGTAGCGATAGGTGGTAATCATCAAAGCCCGGGAAAAGGAGAGGAGAAAGAAGGTGGCTCCAAAATCAAAGATTCCTCCCAAAAGGATGATGTCGGCGGGGAAGAAATGCCAGACACCCAGGAAAAGACATAATAGTACAGATTTCAGGAAAGAGGCTACGCCCAAACGCCCCACTTCGGTAAAGGCCGAGTGACGGATGATGTTCTTGTACGTCTTCAGCAGGGCGAAGCTGATGCCCGCCGCTACAATAAAAGCTACCGAAAGCGTGCACAGTACTTGAGGCGTCACTGCCAGGCTTTCATAAACGAACTTAATCAACAGGAGGGTGAGTAAGCTCGCGACCCACGATAAAAATAAATCCAAGCAAAATATAACCCAACGGTTTACATATTTCAGCTGGCGTAAACGAAATAGATTGACCAAAAATTGATTCATTACGATAAACGTTTTTTAGTATATGAATGATTTTTTCTCCGTTGTTTGTACGCATTATATCATTACAAACTTATTCGCATTTTATTTACTCAACCCATTAAGAAAGAGCAAATTAACGATCAGTTTTAGCTGACGTCTTTCCACACCAAGGTTCGTCAGTCCCATCCATGCGGGTGACGAACGAATCATTTTCATTCTCTTCCCATACGCAGTCAAACGTATGAAACTCAAAATCCAGCAACGCTGACGAAGGTTAAACACGTCAATACCCCGAAAAGTTCATCCTCACGGGACAAGCATTTATCCTCCTCCGCTTTTTTGATGTATGCCAACTCAATACTTGGCTACCCGACGAATACTTTTGTCCCATACAGGAAGGGTCTGCACCAGATGGATAGCTTGTTCTGGTGTATCGGCTACCGCCCACAGATCAGCATGCAACGGACGCATGAATCGTCCTTCGACAGCCTTCTCAAACATGAGCAGCAGCGGATCGTAATATCCGTTCGTATTCAGAATGACAATAGGATTGAGATAGAGGCCCAATTGCTTCCACGTGATAATCTCGAGCAGTTCTTCGAGGGTTCCATATCCGCCCGGCAAGGCAATGACGGCATCCGAGAGACGCGCCATGGTCTGCTTCCGCTCGTGCATATCGTTGACAACGATCGTTTCTGTTAATCCGGGATGATTCCAGCCCTGTTCCACCATGAAGCGCGGGATTACACCCGTGACTTCACCCCCGGCATCGAGGGCGGCATCAGAGACAGCTCCCATCAGGCCGATATTGCCTGCTCCATTAACGATCCGGATATGTGCCTCCGCCAATTGTCTCCCCAAGAGGCGGGCGTGGTCGAAATAGACTGGATCGATCTGGGTGCTGGATGCACAGTAGATACAGATAGTTTTGATCATACCCTTAATCTTTATATCCTTATATCTCTTTCTTATACGGGACAAAGGTAGTAATATATTTTGAGAACCGTTAAAAGAACCTTTTGAACTTCTGATTATTTTTATTTTTTTAACATTGGGAGGGTAAAGGGCAAGATCGTATCGTTCTTTTGGCACGGACTTCTTAAATGGAAAACTTCTTAAATGGAAAACTTCTTAAATGGAAAATTGAGAATTGAAAATTGAGAATTAATAAAGGAGGTGACGGTAGAGGCGTAGCGTTGCTGCGCCTCAGAACGGCATTTCACGATTGAATGGCAATCAATAACATAACAAATAATATTATTATGTTTTCCCGTCGTTTTTCCCCTGTAGCGTTTGGGATGAGGCGCAGCAGCACTACGCCTCTACAGTCATTTTCGAAAATGAAAAATTTCCGTGAAATCCGTGAATTCCGTGCCTAATTAATTGTCAATTATCAATTGTCAATTATCAATTGCCCAGCCATGGCTCCGGATCCTGTTTGGATTTTTCCTTCCAGAGCTGGAAATGGAGAACGGTGGTGTTGTCGGATGGATCGAGGAAGATCTTTCCGATTGTCTGACGGGTAGAGACCTTATCGCCGGCTTTGACATAGACCTGGCTCAGGTTGCTGTAGACCGTGAGGTAATTACCGTGACGGATGATGATGGAGTTGTTGAACCCGGGGATGGTGAATACACGGGTAACCACACCGTTGAAGACGGCACGGGCTTCGGCTCCCGTAGAAGCCAGGATATCGATTCCGTTATTATTGGTACGTACATGCTCGAGGGCGGCATGCTGATGCTCACCGAAGGGAGCGATGATACGGTGTGAACTGCCTGTCACGGGGTAGGGCAGACGGCCCCGGTTCTCGGAGAAATAGTTGGAGAGGGCCTTCTCTTCCTTCGTCATGGCATATCCGCCTTTCACGTCGGCCTTCCGTTCTTCCAGCGGAGTAGTGGTACCGCCTTTCTTGTTCTTCCGGGCAGCTGCCTCACGGGCCTTCCGTTCACGCTCAGCCTGAGCGATCTCTTCGGCGATCTGCTTTTCGATCATCCGGTTCAGCTGGTCGGCCTGTTTCTGCTTCTCGCGGAGCTGGGCCTGGAGCTGCGATTTCTTCTTGCCCAACTGGGCGATCTCGTCTTTCTGGCTCTGTTCCTCGACCTGCAGCTTCTGCTGTTCCTCTTCACGGCTTGCCAGGAGGCGGGTCTTCTCTTCGCGCGTCTTCTTCAGCTCCAGCTGCTGGCGGTTGATCTCCGACTGACGGGTGATGATGTCGGTAGCCTGCCGTTTCTGCCACTGGGCATATTCACGCAGGTAACGCATCCGGCGGAGCGACTGTCCGAAGCTCTCGGCCGAAAGGATGAAGAGGAGCTTGTCCTGAGAGGCATGACGGCGGTACATGCTGCGTACCGACTTGCCGTAGCTCTCCTTCTTCTGCTGCAACTGGGTTTCGAGGACACGGATCTGTTTCCCCATGTCGATGATCTGGATGTTGATGACTTCCATCTCCTGGTTCAGCAGGCTGATGACTTTCTTACGCGAGAGGATCTGCTGGGAAATCAGTTTCAGGCGGCGGGTTACGTCTTTCTCCGTCGCTTGTGTCTGTTTCAGGAGCTCTCCGGTCTTACGGATCTCCTCCAGCGTCTCTTTCCGCTGTTTCTCCAGTTCACGCACCCGGGCCGACTGCTGGGCCCATACCGAACCGGCGAATACCAGAAATATCAATAGATGAATCAGTCTCATGTTAGTCTCAACGGCCCATCCGGCCTTCTATTTTCCTCCAATCATTTTTATTATGTCTGCAAAGGTAATGCGTTTATATTTTGCAGGAACCGAAAAATCCATATTTAACGGCTTATCCCACTGGAGACGGGAGAAACGGATATCCATCCCGCCTTTCCGGATACCTTCATCCCGGAACGACACCTGCATCTGCAGGGGGAAAAGCCAGGCAACCGACGGCTGGGCCTCCAGACTGAGATATTTCCAGAGCAGGGAATACCGGCCGTTGCCTTCGGTGATGAGGGTAGAGAGCAGCTGTTCGCTGCTGTTCGCCTCGAAGCAGTAACGCAGGTCCATCCGGTCACGCGCATGCAGGCGGGTGATCGCTCCTTCCCGGTCGAGGCGGAACTGGTCGTAATGCACGCCTTCCACCTCCTGCTCACCCGGCAGGAAAAGCTGATGCACAAAGAGGGCCTGGAGGTTATAGAAGTTGAAGTCGATGGGCCATTCTTCCTTCAGGGCCGTGTACCCTTCGGCTACATAGCGTTTGTTCATCCGGTCCATGACCTTCACACTGTCGGGGGTCAGCTCCATCCGGAAGACTTCAATCCCCAGGAAGGGCTGGACAGACAACTGCAGGGCACTGTCTTTGACCAGCTTCAGTTCCACCCGCGAGCCCATCGTTTTATCTCCTGTCTGGAGATCGACGCTCAGACGGGCCGAGAACGTGCGGAAAGCGGGTTCCTGCTCCTGCATCGACGCCACAAATTCTTTCAGTTCCTTGGTGTTGACTTTCTCTTTTCCACCCGGTACCTTCGCCGACTTACACCCGTAGAACCCCAGGAGGGTAACCAGCAGGAGGCAGCTCACGACGATTCCGTTTATTCTTCTCATCGGCTTTCTGTATCTTCAATATAAATACCCTTGGCGATCTTCTGTTTGAGGACATCGGTGTCCTTGCCCATCTCTTTCGCCTTCTTCCACTGCTCGAGGGCCTTGTCTTTTTCACCGCTCATATACAGGATATCCCCGTAATGGTCTACCAGTTCGGCGCTGTTGGTCGTATCCTTCGACAGGGCGTTCTCGATATAAATCTTGGCCAGCGTATAATTGCCCTGGACAAAGAACACCCAGGCATAGGTATCGAGGTAGGTGGCATTGTCGGGCTCGAGCTTGATACACTGGGCCGCCATGCGCTCCGCCTTCTTCAGGTCTTTCTTGTCGAGGGTCAGGAAATAGCTGTAGTTATTCAGGACCGGGGCATTGTTCTCGTTGTACTTCAACGCCTCATCGTAGGCCTTGTAGGCTTCGTCCATCTTCTTCATCTGGTAATAGAGGTCGCCTATCTGACCGTAGAAATTCGACTTCACCACTCCGTTTTCTTCCGGGATGATCTTCAGTCCGGCATAATAGGTATCCAGCGATTCCTGGTACTTCTCCTGCATATAATAACCGATTCCCAGATAGAAATAATATTCGGGAGATTCGGGGAATACTTCCTTACACTTCGTACAGATACGGATGACTTCCGGAATGTCTTCCCGCTTGAGGGACATGTTGAGCAACTGCTGCCAGGCAGCTTCGTTGGAAGGATCCATCTCGGTCACGAGCTGGAACTGGAACTTGGCCTCGTCTTCCTTCTTCTGGGCCATCAGCAGGCTGCCGTACATCAGCTTCAGCTCCGTATCCTCGGGATGCTGGTCGAGCAAGGTCTGGAAAAGCGAGTTGGCCTTATCGAAATCCTGCTGGGTCTGCTGCAAGCGCTGTATGTAACGGGAGAGGATACCCACCTTGGTCTCTACATCCAGCTTTTCATTAACCAGGGCATCCCGGATTTCCTGTTCGGCAGCTTCCTTATTGCCTGTCTGGTCGTAGTAGTTCGCCATCGAGACGATATAGCGGGGATCATCCGGATCGATCTCATGGGCTTTCTGATAGCAGGCAAGGGCTTTATCCGCCTCGTTGTTCTCTAAATGCAGGTCGCCCATCAGCAGGCGGTAACGGGCATTCATCGGATATTTGTCGGCCAGCTTCTCTATCTCTTCAAACGCTTTGTCAGGCTGCTTCAAGGTCTGGTACAGCTTGAATTTCTGCAACGAGAGGCTCTCGTTCATCCCCATGGTCGACTCGAGGGCGTTGTAGGCATCGATGGCCTGACCGATTTCTCCTTCCTGAGTCAGCGCATCGGCCAGGTAATAGTTCAGCTCGGTCTTGTCGGGATACTGCTTGACCAGTTCTTCATACGAGGCAGAGGCTTCGCCATACATGCCTAAATTCCGGTATAAGCCCGCCAATGTCATCCGGTAGGTGAAGTTGTCAGCGCTATGCGCCACCGCGCTCTTGAGCATCTCTACCGCCTTCTCCGGGCGATTCCGCTGGAGCTGGAACATGGCCAGTTCATACAGGACCGGCGAGGATGCCGTATCCAGCGAGAGACAGTAGGAGAAGAGATCGAAGGCCGCGTCGTACTTACCGGCATTCTTCAGGTTGGCTGCTTCGTAATAGAAATAATCAAACTTACGCTGCTGCTCCGGGGTGAGCTGGTTCAGCGGGGCTGAAACAGGCTTCTTCACATCGGTAGCCAACAGGCCGACGGGCAACAGGAGCGACAACAAGATTATATAAGATAATTGTCTAAACATAATACCTATATATGAAGAGACGTAGCGTGCCGCGTCTCTACGGCGCGCCGTGTCTCCAAAATTTTCAATTCTCAATTTTCAACTTTCGATTGACGAAGTTCTCAGTTTTTCCCCGTGTGACCGAATCCGCCAGCTCCCCGTTCGGTATCGTCGAGGACTTCGACCGCTTCCCATTCTACCTGCTGGTAGGAGGCAATGACCATCTGACAGATCCGTTCGCCATCGTTGATGACAAAGGGTTCGTTCGACAGATTGACGAGGATGACTCCGATTTCCCCCCGATAGTCGGCATCGATGGTACCCGGCGTATTCAGCAGGGTGATTCCATGTTTGATGGCCAGTCCGCTCCGGGGACGCATCTGGGCCTCATAGCCGTCGGGAAGAGCGATATACAAGCCTGTCGGGATCAGCTTTCTTTCCAGGGGCTTGAGCTCTACCGGCTCTGAGAGGTTGGCACGGATATCCATACCGGCCGACTGCGTAGTGGCATAAGCCGGCAGCGGATGATGCGATTTATTGATAATCTGTACTTTCATTCGATTGCAATTTTATATAGTGTGCAAAAATAGCTTTTTTGAAGGAAAATGAAAACCAACCGAATTAATATTAACAATTAACAATCAACCAGGAGATGTATTAACGAAAATGAAATATCTGAAACAGGAACCACATACGATTGTAAAAGGATCATCAACAGATTGACACGAGGAAGAAACAGCCGGGATCTACTTTTGCAGTGTAGAAAATGAAAACGACAATAATTAATTTACGATGCGCAAATTAGCTTCTTTACTACTGACGCTTTCAGCAACAACGGCTTTGGTACAAGCCGAAAACATCAAAGGTACCGTGGTCGACAAGACGACGAAAGAGCCTCTGATTGGGGCTACCATCCAGGTAGCCGGAACGACGATGGGAACCATTACCGACTTCGACGGTAAGTTTGAATTGCCTGAACTGGAAAACAAAGCTTATACATTAATTATATCGTATGTCTCTTATCAGACACAGGAGATCCAGGTAGACGCCACCAAGCCGCAGTCGCTGGAGGTCACGTTAAGCTCGGACGACAAGCAGCTGAATGAAGTGACGGTGGTAGCCCGCAAGAACCTGGAAGGGGAAAAGGCCCTGCTCCTGGAACGAAAGAAAGCCTCGGTAGCGGTCGAGAATATCGGATCGAAGGAAATGTCGGTCAAAGGTATCTCGAACGTGGAAGAAGGCGTTAAAAAGATTACGGGTATATCGATCGCCTCGGCCGGACAGCTGATTGTCCGCGGACTGGGCGACCGCTACAGTACCACGACACTGAACGGACTGCCTATTGCCTCTCCAAACCCCGATAACAAGCTGATCCCGCTGGACCTGTTCCCGACTTCGACAGTCAAGAACATCACGGTCAGCAAGGTATATGAAGCCAATACCTTCGCCGATTATTCGGGAGCCCATATCGATATCAGCACCAAGGAAAGTACCGGAGGGGATTTCTTCAACATCGGTTTCAACATGGGAGGCCAGTTCAATACACTCCTGCAGGATTTCTACACCATGGACCGGGCACAGTCGCTGTTCAAGAATCCGGGTATCGACTCCCGTTTCATCAACATGGAGAAAACCGACTTTGAGACAGCCGTCAAAAACGAGAATCCGTTTAATACCACCTTCGATGTCAAGAAAAGAATCAGTCTGCCGAACTTCAGCGGAAACATCGCCGGCGGTAAAGACTGGGAGGTAGGTGGTCAGACCCTGAGCCTGCTGGCTTCTTTCACAGCCAGCAACGGCGAACAGACAACCCGGGATGCCTTCTTCCGTACCCTGGAAGCCGGAGGCAGCACCCTCGACCGCTTCAACTACGACAGCTATGCCCAGGAACTGAAGCTGGGAGCTCTGGCGAATCTCTCATACACCCTGCGTACAGCCGACCATATCGGTTATACCTTCTTCTATTCACGCAACATCGTGGATACTTACATGCGTCGCGAAGGAATCGACTACGAAGATCATAACCTGATCGGCAACAACAATACGACACATATCTACTCGCTGCAGAACCACCAGATCAACGGGCACCATGAGTTCGGTAAGCAATGGGAACTGAACTGGAGCGGTTCGTACAGCAAGACCGGAAGCAACGAACCGGACCGCCGCCAGCTGATGTTTGAGAAGGACGGCGACAAACTGAAGCTGTTCAAGCTGAACCGCCAGGAGACCATGCGCTACTTCGGAGCCCTGAACGAAGAGGAATGGGTAGGGGATATCCGCTCCATCTACCGCTTCGACGAGAAGAACTTCCTCCGCTTCGGAGCTGTCTATAAAGACAAGCAGCGTGATTTCAACTCTACCCGTTTCTATTATAACCTGAGTAAGCTCAATCCGGAAATTACGGATACCTATATCACCAGCAATTTCATGGGATATGACAATGTGCAGAACGGCACCATCGTCATCAACCGCGACCAGCAGCCGAAAGACCAGTACGAGGCCGGACATACCATCTATGCCGCCTTTGCTGAAACGGAATATTATCCGATGGACAACTTCCTGCTGAACATCGGTCTGCGTTACGAACGCAGCGAACAGTGGGTTAATTACGCGACCGACGGCGGACAAGCCAAACGGAACGAATTAAACACCAACGACCTCTTCCCGGCCGTAAACATGAAATATACCCTCAATCCGTCGAACAGCCTGCGACTGTCGGTATCCCGTACAGTAACCCGCCCGTCGTTCATCGAAATGGCCCCGTTCCTCTATCAGGAATCATACGGTTCTTCTCAGATACGTGGTAACGCCGATCTGAAAAACGGATATAACTACAACCTGGACTTACGGTACGAGTTCTTTGATTCGAACAATGTGAACAACATGATCGCACTGACCGGATATGGCAAAATCCTGCAAGACCCGATCGAACGGACACAGACCTTGTCCGGTGGAGCTGCCGTACACTCGTTCCAGAATGCCAGCACAGGAGTAGCAGCCGGTCTGGAGGTTGAATTAAGACGGGAACTGACCCGTGACATCCGGGTAGGCGTAAACGGCTCGTTCATGTACACGAACGTAAAATTACCGGAAGACGGAGGTGCGTATACCAATTCGCAGCGTGCCTTGCAGGGAGCTTCTCCTTACCTGGTCAACGCGGATATCAGCTACACACCGACCATCAGAAACGAAAAGCCGCTGACAGCTACCTTGCTGTATAACCTGCAGGGACCACGTATCCACGCAGTCGGTATCTCCGGACTGGGAGATGAAAAGCAGCTGCCGGTACACACCCTGGATTTCGTGGCCAGCTACCAGCTGAACAATCATTTCAGCCTGAAACTGGAAGTAACCGACCTGCTCAACCAGGATATCGTATTCAAGCAGGAAACCAAGAACGGAGACAACCTCGAGGTGGAACGCTTCAAACGCGGTACAGGATTTGAAATCGGGTTCAGCTATGCCCTCTAACCCGTGAGTCAGCTAAAAAAGAAATTAATAACATATTCAAAAAATAAATCAGGTATGAAAACATCAAATTTGAAATTCTTGTCGATGGCAGCTATTTCTGCTATGATTGCTTTTACATCATGTGATGAAGATGATCCTACAACGAACAATACGGATACGGACACTGATAACACAGAAACACCTGAAGAAACATCCGGTTATTCATCTGAATTGTTCCTGGCAGAAGAAAATCACAATACCATCAACTTCGACTTCAGCAGTACATTCAGTAACCTGTTTGTAGGTACGATCGACGGTGGTGCTGATATGCCAAGCGTAAACAGCTTCTTCACGGCAGCTGCTTATCAGGGAGCTGTTTCAGCAGACAACAACTGGACAGCCGGCTGGACACTGACAACCGAAGAAGGCGGAGACAACAAGGCTGACCAGGAAGCTGTAGAAACCCTGACTGGTTCATTGACTGAAGACAAGACACTGGAAGCTAACAAGAAATATCTGTTGAGCGGTGACTTTATCGTGGAGACAGGAGCTACCCTGACAATACCGGAAGGTGTTACCATCGTTGCTCAGGCCGATGATGACAAGGTAGACTACATCCTGGTTCAGCAGGGAGCCAAGATCATGGCTGAAGGTACTGCTGAGAAGCCGATCGTCATGACAGCTACCAAGAAGGAAGCCGGAGCATGGGGCGGTATCCACATCTGCGGTAAGGCTCATTCAAATGTTGAAGGCGGTACAGGTAAATCTGAAATCGGTGACGCTACTTACGGCGGCAGCGACGACGCTGACAACTCTGGTGTATTAAAATATGTACGTATCGAATACAGCGGATATGCCTTCGATTCTGAACATGAAGCCAACGGATTCACTTTCTACGGAGTAGGTAACGGTACTACCATCGAATACTGCCAGGCTTACAAAGGCTCTGACGACGGTTTCGAATTCTTCGGCGGTAGTGTTAATGTAAAACATGTCGTATCCGTAAGCTGTAGCGATGACTCATTCGACTGGACAGAAGGATGGAACGGTTATGGCCAGTTCATGGTAGCTTATCAGGAAGCAGAAGAGACATTGGGATATGACTGCGACTGTCTGATGGAATGTGACAACAACGGCGATAATTTCGGTGCTACTCCGGTAGCTCATCCGACATTGGCCAACCTGACCCTGATCGGTAACGGTGGAAGCAAACAGGGTATCCGCTTACGTGCCGGTACGCAGGCTTCTATCTACAACGCGCTGATCACAGGTAAGGGCATGTGCTTAACTACTGAGACAGCCGAAACAGAAGATGCATTGGTAGACGGAACATCTGTACTGAACTATATCACCATGGCAACAGACATTACCTGCAATGGTGCCGAATAAAAAGACAGTCTAATACCATACAAGTGAATATACACACAAACTCACAATAAAACTTGTATCATGTAAAAGGGGTAGTTCCGGGAGGAACCGCCCCTTTGCCATTTTTACATCTTCCATTCATCCTGCCAATGGATCACGAAACGATCTCCGTCAAACTCAAGCGGAAGCCAGATATAACGGCCGTCGATCGCATTCTCGGGAGTCCAGCGATCGCCCATATAAATGAACTTGTCCGGATGTCCCGGCATCGGAAGGATATACGTGCTCTGGGAATGATAGGTCGTGGCCGAATCAGCATCCACACACGGATTTCCCAGTTCTTTCCATTCGCCTAAAACAGAATCGGCTACTGCTGAACGGGCCGCGTTCGGAGTCCAGCCTGTACAGCCCGACATCATCAGGTAATATTTCCCGTTATGCTTGAACATGGCAGGAGCCTCCATGAACCGTCCGGTAAAGCAGCGGATGTAGACACCATTGTGATCGGTATAATCGTCGCTCAGCTGGGCAATCTGCAGCGTACTGTTTTCTTCCGACGCATAGATATGATAGGCCTTGCCGTCATCATCGACAAACAGATTCATATCACGGGCCATCTGTCCGCCCTCTAAATCCCGCTTGTGGATATTCAGCGAGTCCGGATGTCCCGGCAGTTCTCCGCCGGAGTAAGCGTCTTCCAGGGCAGGTACAGGCGCATTCTTCAGCTCTTCTGACGCATTTGCAGCCCATTTCCCGGCATTAACACGGCCGGCATGCAGGAATTGATACGGTCCGGTTACCTGGTCGCTGACGGCCACTCCGCTTTGTGCTCCGCGATATCCCATGCCTTTGGGTTCGAGGTGGAACCACATCACATATTTTCCGGTCTTGGCATTATGAATCACCTTCGGGCGTTCCAGGATACAACCTTTCTCGATCGGACTGCCCGAGCCTTCGGGTTCTACCGACAAAGCGATGCCCTCATCTATCCAGTTGTACAAATCGTCTGATGAATAGCAGTGAACCCCCACATTGGCCCGGTTGCCTGCCTCACCCTCCGTCTTATGTTCACCAAACCAGTAATAACGGCCTCCGTCGTACAGGATGCCTCCTCCATGGGCATTGATATGCACCTCCGTGTTGTCGAGCCAGATTTCACCGGGCTTAAACGACTGGTAGCGTTTCCCCTCCTGGCATGAAAATAGTCCTGCTACTAACAGGGACAAGCAAAATGTTTTCCACATACGTTTAGTTTTTAAGTTTTGCAAACTTAAGGATTGAAACCTGGGCGTACAAGAAATTTAAAGGAAAAGACGAAAAGATTTGTCTATAAAAAACTATATTTGCATAATCATTCAGGCTAACGAGTATTTGATATGTTAAAACAACAGTTACGGCAACAACTTCAACAGAAGCTTTCTCCTCAACAGATTCAGCTGATCCGCTTGCTGGAACTTCCTGCTATCGAGCTGGAAGAGAAAGTAAAGCATGAGCTGGAAGAGAATCCTGCCCTGGAGGAAGGCAAGGAAGCACCGGAAGATGATTATGATGTAGCAGAGCACGACAACCCGGATGACGGGGAAGGCTCAGAAGGAGGGGAATCGGATGCAGACCTGGATTTGTCATTAGGCGATTATATGTCGGAGGATGACATTCCTGAATATAAGTTGCAGGAGATGCGCGAACGGAGTGAAAAGAAAGAAGATATCCCGTTCTCGGTCAGTGAGTCACTGAATGAATTCCTGATTCAGCAGCTGCGCCTGCGTAATCTTCCGGAAAAAGAGATGAAGATGGCCGAATACATCATCGGGAATATTGATGATGACGGGTACCTGCGCCGTGACCTGGGAGCCATAGCCGATGACCTGGTGTTCCAGGCCGGACTGAATGTGGAAGAAAAGGATATTTACCCCATCCTGCAGATTATCCAGGATTTTGAACCGGCAGGAGTAGGGGCCCGCAACTTGCAGGAATGCCTGCTGATCCAGCTGCGGAAGAAGGAACAGACTCCGGAGACACGGATTGCCATCCGGATCCTGACCGACTATTTTGACGAGTTTACACGCAAGCATTATGACAAGATACTGCGCGGACTGGAGATCAACGAAGAGACGCTGAAGAAAAGCATCCGCGAGATTACACTCCTTGATCCGAAACCGGGTATTGCCTGGGGAGGAACAATGGAAACGGCAATGAGCCAGATCGTACCGGATTTTATCGTCGATTCGAACAACGGCGAAATTACCTTGTCGATGAACAACCGGGGGATTCCCGACCTGCGTATCAATCAGGAATATGTAGATATGTTCCAGGATTATACAAGCAACAAGGCCAATCAGACAAGCGACCGGAAAAATGCCGTACAGTTCGTAAAGCAGAAGCTCGATTCGGCCCAGTGGTTCATCGACGCGGTCAAACAGCGGCAGGAAACCCTGCAACGCACGATGGAAGCCATTATCGCCCTGCAGAAGGACTTCTTCCTGACAGGCGATGAATCGTCTCTCCGCCCGATGATCCTGAAAGACGTGGCAGAACGGACGGGATATGATATTTCCACCATTTCACGTGTCAGCAACAGCAAATATGTACAGACAAACTTCGGTATTTATCCGCTGAAATATTTCTTCTCGGAATCCATGCAGACAGACAAGGGAGAAGAAATCTCTACCCGCGAAGTCAAGAAAATCGTAAAAGAGCATGTAGATGCAGAAGACAAACGGAAACCGCTGACGGATGAAGAACTGGCCGCTATCCTGAAGGAAAAGGGATACGTCATTGCCCGCCGTACGGTAGCCAAGTATCGCGAGCAGCTGGGAATTCCGGTAGCCCGTCTGCGGAAAGAAATATAAAGGAACAGCTCATGAAAGTATTAGCAAACATATTATCGGTAGTCTTTCATCCGTTGCTGATGGTCACCTACGGAGTCGCCTTAGCATTTGCCAGCACCTATCTGGCCGTCTATCCGCTCCAGATGAAACTGCTGATTCTCTCGGGAGTATTCCTGATGACGGCCGTTGTACCGGGTATCTTCATCGCCCTGCTGGTGAAATATGGCAACGGAGGAGACCTGGCACTGACCAACCGGAGGGTACGCACCTTGCCGTACCTGCTCTTTGTCGCTTCGATCGTGGCCTGTGCCTTTTTCCTGCTACGGATGCTGATGCCTTTCTGGCTCGTGGCCATCCTGTTCGGCACGGCAGCCGTGATGCTGATGGCTATGGGTATTAACTTCGTATGGAAGATCAGTGCCCACATGATCGGTATAGGAGGCCTGTTAGGAGGTGTTATGGGAGTAGCCCAACTTTATGCGCTCAATCCGTGGATCAGCTTCATCATCGGATTCCTGGCAGCAGGGTGTTTGGGAACTTCCCGCCTGATACTGAAGCGACATACACCGGCTCAGGTCTATGCCGGGTTTGGGTTAGGATTTATAGGTATTTATATATCTTCATTATTAAGTTATTTCTATTTTTTCATTTAAAACACTTGAGATATGAATTTTCCTACAGATGTAAAGTACACAAAGGATCATGAATGGATCCGTGTTGATGGCGACGTAGCATACGTTGGCATTACTGATTACGCACAGAGCGAACTGGGTGAAATCGTTTATGTAGATATCACAACTGAAGGTGAGACCGTAGGCAAAGAAGAAGTTTTCGGTACGATCGAAGCTGTTAAGACGGTATCTGATTTGTTCATGCCGGTTACTGGCGAAGTACTGGAAGTTAATCCGGAACTGGAAGACGCTCCTCAGTTAGTGAACGAAGATGCTTATGGCAAAGGCTGGATCATCAAGGTTTCTGTATCAGATGCAGCAGAGCTCGACGAACTGTTGTCGGCTGCCGAATATGAACAATTAATTGCGAAATAAAATGACTCCGGTTGTTAGTATCATCATGGGCAGTACTTCGGATCTGCCCGTTATGGAAAAGGCAGCCAAGTTCCTCGACGAGATGGAAATCCCGTTTGAGATGCATGCGCTGTCGGCTCATCGGACACCGGAAGAAGTAGAAAAATTCGCCAAGGGAGCCAAGGAAAGAGGTATCCGTGTCATCATCGCAGCAGCCGGTATGGCGGCTCATCTGTGTGGTGTCATCGCTTCCATGACGACAGTTCCGGTCATCGGTGTGCCTATCAACTCGACACTCGACGGTATGGATGCCCTGCTGGCTATCGTTCAGATGCCTCCGGGAATTCCAGTGGCTACCGTAGGGATCAACGGAGCCTTGAATGCCGGTATCCTGGCTGTACAGATGCTGGCTGTCGGTGACGAATCTCTGCAAGCGAAACTGGCCCAATACAAGGAAGATCTGAAGAAGAAAATTGTAAAGGCCAACGAAGATCTGGCAAAAGTATCTTTCAAATACAAAACCAATTAATTTTACGTAGAGACGCAATCTTTTGCGTCTCTACCTGATTAGGAACACATGGATTATTTCAATTACAAACGTCGTCAGTCGTCGGTAGTCCAGATCGGGAATACACCTATGGGAGGTGACAATCCGATTCGTATCCAGTCGATGGCCAATGTTTCCACCATGGATACGGAAGCTGCCGTACAACAAGCCATCCGGATGATCGAAGCCGGAGCCGAATATGTCCGTTTCACAGCACAGGGCGAACGTGAAGCGCACAACTTGGGTGTTATTCGCCGCCAACTGAATGAACAGGGATATACCACTCCACTGGTAGCCGATATTCATTTCAACCCGAAAGCTGCAGATGCAGCAGCTGTCGAGGTAGAGAAAGTTCGTATCAATCCGGGGAACTATGTGGATAAGGTAAAGACCTTCAGCCACCAGGAATATACGGACGAGGAATATGCGGCCGAACTGCAGAAAATACGCGACCGCTTCGTGCCTTTTCTCCAGATATGCAAGGAACATCATACGGCGATTCGTATTGGAGTAAACCACGGTTCTCTGTCTGACCGGATCATGAGCCGGTATGGTGATACACCGCATGGGATGGTGGAATCGTGCATGGAGTTCCTAAGAATCTGTCGGGATGAAGACTTTCCGAATGTCGTTATATCCATCAAAGCCTCCAACCCGGTAGTCATGGTCAAGACCGTCCGACTGTTGGTAAAGACGATGGAAGCAGAAGGCATGAACTATCCGCTTCATTTGGGCGTTACGGAAGCAGGTGACGGAGAAGACGGCCGTATCAAGAGCGCCGTAGGTATCGGTGCCCTGCTGGCCGACGGCATTGGAGACACCGTTCGGGTTTCCCTCTCGGAAGACCCGGAGGCTGAAATACCCGTTGCCCAGAAACTGGTCAATTATATTCTGGAACGGGAAGGACATCAGCCTATCGCCGGTGAACTGGCTCCCGGTTATGACCCGATTGCCTGCCAGAAACGGAAGACACGGGGCGTGGAAAAGATAGGTTCAGACTTCCTGCCGATTGTCATCTCCGACCGGTCTCAGGGTGATTTCGAGTTCAATTACGAAGCGATGCCCGATTTCATTTATATCGGCCTGGAGAATCCGGATAACCTGCCGGATACATTCCGCATGCTGGTAGATGCCCAGTTCTGGAAACCACGAGCGAACGCATTCCCTTACTTTATTGCTTCTGAAGCAGAAGAGATGAAAAACTACGATTCTCCGCTGAAATTCATCCGCCTGACTTACCCGGACCTGACGGATGAGGTACTGGAGATTCTGAAAAAAGACAAAACGGTGGTTGTCGTACTGAGTACCCACCGCCGCAACGGATTAGGTGAACAGCGGGCAGCCATGCACCGCCTGATGAAAACGGGCGTAGATGTCCCCGTAATTCTTCACCGTGAATACAACGAACCGGATATCGAATCGCTCCAGCTGAAAGCTGCGGCCGATCTGGGAGCACTTCTGCTCGACGGTTTCGGCAATGGTGTCATGCTCCATGATAATGCCATCCCGGCCCAGACACTCGACCAGACAATGTTCGGAATCCTGCAGGCAGCCAAGGTCCGTATCAGCAAAACGGAATACATTTCCTGCCCGAGTTGCGGACGTACGCTATACGACCTGCAGACAACGATTGCCCGCATCAAAGAAGCGACTTCACACCTGAAAGGACTGAAAATCGGAATCATGGGCTGTATCGTTAACGGACCAGGTGAAATGGCCGACGCCGATTACGGCTATGTAGGAGCCGGGCGTAACCAGATCAGTCTCTATAAAGGGAAAGAATGTCTGGTCAAGAATATCCCGGAAGAGGAAGCTGTAGAACGGTTGATCCAGCTGATCAAGGATAATGGCGACTGGAGATAAATAAAAAACAATAGTGTTGTCAGGCTTTTGGCAACACTATTTTTTGCCAGCTTGTATTCTCCCGTACGGGATTCATAAAAGAGAGAAAAGGAAAAAGTTTATTGATATATTAGGTTAAATCTGCTTTATGAGATTTCTGTGTTTATTCATAGCTTTGGGCACATCTGTCTTTTCCGGCTCCGTTTATGCCGCAACCACCGATACGCTGGATATAAACGAGAATCTGTCGATGATACAGAAAGTACAGCGGACATCAGCCTATCAGATCACCAAACAAGGCGTTCCTCTGCTGTTCGCAAGTGCCTTAGCCACCACAATCGACAAAAGAATACAGGAAACACGCCAAGCCAACATGTCATCTTTTTCTTATCATTTTGACGACTACCTGCAATATGCGCCGATGGCCGCCATGTTCGGAATGAAGCTGGCAGGCGTTAAAGGGCGAAGTAACTGGGGCGAGATGATGACAGCCGATGTCTTTTCTGCCGCCCTGATGGCCGGTGTTGTCAATGGACTGAAATATACGGTGAAACGAGATCGACCCAACCATAGCAAAAACAATTCGTTCCCTTCCGGCCATACGGCTACAGCCTTCATGGCCGCCACCATGCTCTACAAAGAATATAAAGACCTGAGTCCCTGGGTAGGAATCGGAGCCTATTCGGCAGCTACGCTGGTGGCAGCCGGACGAATGATGAACAACCGTCACTGGCTGTCGGATGTCCTGGCCGGAGCGGGTATCGGCATCATGTCGACAGAAGTAGGATATATCTTATCGGATCTGATTTTCCGGAAGAAGCCGGTGTTCAATCTGCTCGACGACGATGTATCCTATTCCCGGATTCCCTCTTTCATCGAGTATTCCATCGGCTACAGTTCTTTGTTTCCACGCAAAATAAGCTTAAACGGAAAAGAACTGACGTCTTACCAGGGATTGAATACCACCATCTCGGCAGCCTACTACCGGCAGAACGGCTGGGGAATCAACCTGCAGGCAACTATTCAGTCGGCCAAGCTGACCCAGGGTGAGGGTATTGTCGGTGCCACATCCTTCAGCATAGGTCCCGGTTATACATACCGGGTAATCCCACGCATTTTCCTCAACTCCAAGCTCAAGGAGGGTTACTGCCAGCTGCTCTACAACCAGGATGTGCTGCATAAAGGTATTTCCGGCACGGCTGCTACGTCACTGCTGGCCCAGATATCACCGGCCATGGGGTTCCGTCTGTATCTGGAATATGTCTATACCAGTCTGCCTTATTTCGAAACAAACAAGCGCCTGAATTACCTGAATACCGGCCTGGCCATATCGGCCCTGTTCTGACAGGATAAATCTGCGTGAAAAAGGGAAGGAATGCAGCGAGTTTGAGAAAAAGATGTATTTTTGTACTTCAGTATATCAAACAAGCATAGAAAATCATGATGACAGACGAAATCGCATCTATTTTAGAGAAAGAAGCGAATGCCGTACGAAACATTCCCGTCTCTTCCAATTACGAAGAAGCGGTCAATCTGATTGTGGAGTATGTGCACGCTCGTGGAGGGAAACTGGTAACAAGTGGAATGGGTAAAGCAGGACAAATCGCCATGAATATCGCAACGACCTTCAGCTCGACCGGTACGCCGGCCTTCTTCCTGCATCCCAGCGAAGCGCAGCACGGCGATCTGGGCATTGTCCGCCCCAACGATATCATGCTGTTGATTTCCAACTCGGGCAAAACACGCGAACTGGTCGAACTGGTTTCGCTTACCAGAGGCCTGGTTCCGGAGATGAAGTTCATCGTTATCACCGGAAATCCGGAAAGCGAACTGGCCCGGGAAGCAACCGTCTGTCTGCCAACAGGAGCACCGGCCGAAGTCTGTCCGTTAGGATTGACACCGACAACCTCAACCACGGTCATGACCGTTATCGGTGACATCCTGGTAGTCAGCACCATGAAACGGATCGGTTTTACCAACAGCGATTACGCCAAACGCCATCATGGCGGCTATTTAGGCTCAAAAAGCCGCGAACAGAGCCAGAAAGAATAAAATCAGGTCTACAAGTTTCCCGGCTGAACCACTCCGCAAAACCAACGGGAATCGGGAGTGATTCATGAGAGAAACGGATTCAAAATAAGTGAGAGGAAATGAGAAAAGTAATAGGAATTGGAGAGACGATACTGGATATTATTTTCCGGGGGAACCAGCCTTACGTGGCTGTACCGGGAGGTTCGGTATTCAATGGCCTGGTCTCATTGGGACGACTGGGTGTAGATGTGCTTTTTATCAGTGAAATCGGGAATGACAAGGTCGGGGATATCATCCAGCAGTTTATGCAGGAGAATCATATTTCCACCCAGTATGTAGATCGGTTTCCGGATGGAAAAAGCCCGCTGTCGCTGGCATTTCTGGACGAGCACCAGAATGCGCAGTATTCCTTCTACAAAGACTATCCGAAACAGCGGTTGGAAGTACCGCTTCCACCCATCGAAGAAGATGATATCTTCATCTTCGGTTCCTATTATTCCCTGAATCCGGCTTTACGGAAACGGGTCTACGAATTCCTTGAATACGCGAAAGAACGGGGGGCCATTCTCTATTACGATCCGAATTTCCGGAAGGCCCATGCCCACGAAGCCATCCACGTGATGCCCACCGTCCTGGAAAATTTCGAGTTTGCCGATATCGTCAGGGGGTCGGATGAAGACTTCTACAACCTGTTCCGGCAGACCGACCTCAACCAGGTATACCAGGATCATATCCAGTTTTACTGCGATAACTTTCTGACTACACGTGGAGCCGACGGAGTAGACCTGCGGACAAGCCGTTTTTCGGCCCATGTCGACGCACAGCCTATCCAGCCGGTCAGTACCATCGGAGCCGGCGACAATTTCAATGCAGGCATTATTTACGGGCTCCTGAAATACCAGATCCGGAAGGATGATCTGCCAACACTCAGTCAGGAGCAGTGGACGAAAATCATCCAGTGCGGCATTGACTTTTCAGCCGAAGTCTGTCAGAGCTACGACAATTACATTTCCTGTGAATTTGCCGGTAAATATGGAAGTTTCCAAGCGAAACTTAAATAAATATAAGATATTGGGAGAATTTCGGGGATTTTCTATCTTTGTGTTGATAGATAGAAGTTGGGAGAATGGTGAAGAAAGAGCAGATTTTCGGATTACTGACATGTTTACTGGCATTGTTCGGATGCAAGCCGGAATCATGTGATATCAAGGCGTTGTGTGTGCGTGATGAAATTGGTAATTACATTATCAAATGGGAGACTAATCCGGTTATCCAAGGAACAGCGAAACTGTACGTTTCGGATGTACCGGACAAGTTCGATATGAGCCATCCGGCCATTACAACACCGATAGAAGATGGTTTTATCCGCTACATCACCGAGAATAACATCCAGCGGAAGTATTTCCGTATCACCTTCAACGATCATTTTCCACAGGATATCGCAGCCCAGTACACCTTTATGGAAGGAATCCAGAATTTCCGGGATGTAGGTGGCTATAAATCAAAGAAAGGCAGGCATATCCGCTGGGGGAAGATTTACCGTTCGGGCAATATACATAACTTCACCTCCCAGGATTCCATCCGGATGAGTGCCGCCGGTATCAAAACCATCATTGATCTACGAACGGCTCATGAAGTAAAAGAGAAGCCCATTTATTTCCCCAATACGCAAATCATTCACATCCCCATTCCCTGCGGCAATAAGGACGAAATGATGCAGCGTATTCTCGAAAACAAGGTACGTAAACGGGACGGTTCTCTTTTCATGGAAGATGCCTATATCCGTTTTATCGCCAATAATACAGAAGACTTTGGAGAAGCGCTCCGCATCTTGCTCGATAAGAAAAACTATCCGGTACTGATCAGTGGTGAGTTGGGAAAAGACCGGGTCGGGATTTTTATCTCGTTTCTGTTTTCCATTCTGGATATTTCACAAGAATCCATTACTCGGGAATATATGGCTTCCAACCATTATATCAACCCGGGATTTATGGCCAAAACAGCTTCTTCACTCAGTTCGGATTCACAAGAGACAATGACGGTCCTGCTGTCTGTCAGTGAATCGTACCTGAATATTGCCTATCAGGAAATCGAAAACCGATACGGATCATTCGACAATTACCGGGAGACAGGGCTCAAAATCTCAGGAAGAAACAAAGACAAGCTCAAAGACCTCTTGCTGAAATAGGCAAGAGGCCATGCAGGTTCTCTTAGCCTGCCTATCAAATATACAGTTCGCATTCTTTTCTTACAGAGCAGGCCTTCTTAAGCATCAGATGTACGATGGCAAGAAGCAAGCCATTGACTTTTCTGGCCTGATGAGGACAGACTGCAACGCAGCGCATGCAGGAAATACAGGCTTTCTTATTCACTTTTGCCGGATCACTCGGACTGATGGCCCCGACAGGACATTTGGAAATACAGACACCGCATTTCGTACAGGCCTCGGTTGCTTTGGGCACGATACCCGCATTTCCGGCCTTTCTGTACGGTCTGTTGCCCGGTATGGCAGGAGTAGAGAAGTCTCTTTTATTCAGCTTGTCGGCTATCTTATCAGCAAACGCTTTCAAATACTTCTCGTCGGCCTGATCAGGACGGCCCGCAGCAGATTTGTGCGCGATGGAATGTTCTGCTATCGCTGCGACAGCGGCTATAACCGTGAACCCGGCCTGCTGCACAAGATCCTGAAGTTCAACCAAGGTGTCTTCATAAGCGCGGTTACCATAAACACAAACGATAACAGCCTTGGCGCCGTTTCCATGAATTTGTGAGATACGTGCAGCCGCCGGAGCCGGTACACGTCCGCTATACGAAGGAACAGCTACGATGGCAACCTCATCTTCCTGTAACACAACGTCACCAAAGTTCTTCTTTCGGTCAGACAGATCAATGTTTACCGACGTTCCATTCAATGCCCGGGCCAAAAATCCGGAGACTTTCCGGGTCCCACCTGTCGGACTAAAACAGATTTCATACAGTTTCATACTTTTCTACCTCCTTCTTCTATCCTCATTAGATTTACATTTGAATCATCACCTTACCATTAAGTCGTCCTTCAGCTACAAGTTGAAGAGCCTCATTCACCTGAGACAAAGAGAATATCCGGGGATCAACATCCGGAACGATATGATATTTCTCTACCATTTCCGTTATTTTCCGGAGTTGGACGCCATCCGCGCGGACAAATATGAAACGGTATTCTTTCCCTTGTTTTCGGGCTGCCCGGTCATACCTGTATCCAGCTACCGTAAACAGCAGTTTCTTAAACCAAGGGAAAGCATTTCGCTGGGCAAACATTTTATTAGGAGCGTTCCTCAGACTCAGCAACCCTCCTCCTTTTTTCAGGACAGACAGCTCATGCTCAAATTCGGAAGCGCCCAAAGTATCTATGACGTAGTCGACGCCAGACAAGAGATCCCAATAATTCTCTTCCGTATACACGATATATTGGTCAACTCCCATTTGCTCAAACTTCTCCCGTGAACGCCTATTGCCCGTGATGATGACACGAAGCCCCATGGCCTTTGCGATAGGTACAGCCATTTGTCCAAAACTTCCGGAACCTCCGGGAATCAGCAGGGTTTTGCCGGACTGTACTTCCAGTTCATCCACAAGTCCCTGATAAGCCGTCAAACCGGTTAAAGGGATAGCCGCAGCCGTAACAAAGTCATAGCCGGATGGCATCGGAGCAACAGCCCTACAGTCAACGGCCACGTATTCGGCAAAAGCGCCTATTTTATGCAGGGGCAATAGGGTATAAACAGAATCTCCGACCTGAAAATCCCTCACGTCTTCGCCAACGCGTTCTACGATCCCGGCACATTCGTTTCCCAATGTAAGAGGCATGTGATAATCTTGGACCAACCGTATACGGCCTGTAAGGATCAGGTTCTCCAAAGGATTAACCGCCGCAGCTTTTACCCGGATCAGCACTTCATGCTTATCTGGCACAGGAACGGGAACCTCATTGATACTCACGTTGATTTTCTTTGCATATTTCTTTATCTGAGCAGCTTTCATCTTCTTGGTACTTATCGTGTGTGAATTGAATTATTTATTCAGGCTGCGACATGGCTTTTCTACGGTCGTGCATGACCTCTTCCATATGCTCGGCCGCCCATTCCAACAAGGAAGTCAGGATCGGCTTCAGGGATTCGGCTCTGGCGGTAAGTGCATATTCCACCCGTGGCGGTATTTCCGAAAAGACAGTCCGGGTGATATAGCCATCCTCTTCCAGCGTCCGCAAGGTCATCGTCAGCATTCGCTGGGAAATATCAGGCATGTGCTGCCTTAACTCCGTAAAACGCATGCTTTCCTTGCCGGATCTATCCAGAATATATAAAACTAACAAGGCCCATTTATCACATATTCTTGCCAACACATTCCTGACCGGACAGGCAGGAAATGTGGCATCCTGTACCGTTGATCTCTTCATGACTATTTATATCACCAAATATTAATGATGCACAAAAATAAGAAATATCATTTTAATAACCAAGTATATTTTTTACACTGGCAAATAAAGCATATTACCATGAGCAAAACCGGTAAACAAATTCTGATATACCAGCATTTAAACTACTGCATTATTCATAAATTCTTTCGGTGTACAACCAACTTGTTTTTTGAAGAAACGGAGAAAGTGTTGTGGGTATTGGAAGCCTAACATTTCAGCAACCTGTTTCGTACTTAAATTGACGTCAAGCAAAGCACTTTTGGCAAGCTCTGTAATTTTTAACTGAATGTATTCTTGTGCTGTCCTTCCTGTCTCAGATTTTATCAAATCGCCAAAATAATTAGGCGAAAGGCATATTTTGTCTGCAAAGTATTTCACGGTAGGTAGCCCATGTTGTTTTGCCATACCTGAATCCCAATATCCGTTCAACAACCGCTCGAAACGTACAAGAACATCATTGTTCAATTCTTCACGGGTCACAAACTGACGCTCATAGAATCTCATGCAATAGTTAAGTAAAACCTCGATATTCGAAATAATCAACGGTTTGGAGAACTTGTCAATGGGATGATCCAATTCACGAGTTATCTTATCCATGTAATCCTGCAAAATAATACGTTCATCAACAGACAGATGTAAGGCTTCGTTGGAAGCATACGAGAAGAAAGAATATTGTTTCATCTTCTGCGCCAAGGAGGTGCGGTGCAGGAAATCAGGATGAAACAGTAACCCAATAGCTTCCAGCGTAGGGCCGTCTTCCGTGCGATGGATACCTACGGTCTGTCCCGGAGCAAAACTGACCACGGTCTCATCGTCAAAATCATAGACCGTCTTGCCATAATTAATGATGCACCCTGTTGTCTTTTTCAGGAACAACGCATAGAAACCAAGTGCCATTTTGTGTGTAGGCTGGTTATCCGAACGGTCAAAATGAACAACGCTCACCAGCGGGTGTTTGGTTTGGAAACCGAAGTATCGGTTGTATTGTTCAATTGTATCTGCCTTGATAATATCCATAGTTTTCTCCTTTTTAGTGATTGATTTACCATTTCAGTTAATACAAAATAAATACTTTTTTTCAAGATTGAAACTGCGCTCCTCTGATAAAACGTAATCTGGGTACTGTTTCCCCTCACTTGGGTACTTTTCTACATTTTGCCTGCCACACTCCGTGCCATGTGAAATGCTCGTTATCTGATGATAGAGAGCTTTACCTCTTCATTCAATGGTCGGTCTTTTTTCTGTTCGTGGTTATTGGGAATCTGTCTGCAAATGGGAATTTCTAGTATATGGTTTGGAATGTTTATGGATTGGTGCATAAAGGCACTTTGTTTCATGATATATTATAAGGGGAAATGGCCATTTTTCAGGATTGGTCAATCACTCTACCAGAGTGAAGTTGTCCATATTAAAAAGCAAGCTTCACTACAAATTCAGTCATGAAATATTTGCAAAATAGTTAGAGTAAATGCAATCAGGGGATTTTTTGTGTAGATTTTAACCGATTGATTGTCAATTTGCAACTCAGATAAACAACTTCCGTAATCGAGGTACTTCCTCCCTTAAGACAGGTACCGGCCAAGACTCTTGAAACTTCTACCTTTGCAGCATAAGAACAATAACAATAGTAATAATAAGAATTAAAAGAGTATGAAACGTACAATTATGACACTCGTGGCAAGTTTGGCTATAATCGCCACCGCCACCGCACAGACCACGGATCGGATTCCGGCAAAAGGATTCGCCATGTTTTCGGCAAAAGACACATTTCATCCACACGAGTTTACCCGGAGAGCTGTTGGAGACAATGATATCCAGATAGAAATACTCTATGCCGGAATATGCCACAGCGATCTGCACGCCGGATGGGACGAACAACAGGAACAAGGACTGTATGCTACTTATCCGATGATTCCGGGACACGAGATTGCCGGACGAGTCGTGGCAATAGGCAAAAACGTAACGAAGTTCAAGGTGGGCGATTATGCCGGTGTAGGCTGTATGGTGGATGCCTGCGGAGCATGTGCCGCCTGTAAAATGGACAAGGAACAGTTTTGCGAAAAGGGAACGGCCTTTACATATAATTCTGTTGATCATTTCCACGGTGACGAAGTGACAATGGGAGGATATTCCAACACGATTGTCGTAAGCGAGGATTTCTCCATCAAGATTCCGGCCAATGCCGACATGAAGCGTGTAGCGCCGTTGCTGTGCGCAGGTGTCACTACCTGGTCGCCTATCCACTTCAGTAAGGTCAAAAAGGGAGATAAGGTGGCTGTTGCCGGTTACGGAGGATTAGGGCACATGGCCGTGAAATATTTAGTGGACCTGGGAGCCGACGTGACCGTGTTCGACCGCACCGAGGAGAAACGTGCCGATGCCGCCCGGATGGGAGCTACCCGCTATGTCAATGTGAACAATCCTGAAGAGATGAGCGGACTGAACAACACGTTCGATTTTATTATCAGCACCATTCCTACAAACTATGAACCGATACAATATGTGGCCATGCTGAAAATGGGTGGCGAAATGGCTATCGTAGGACTTCCGGACAAATCAACGCTCAACATTGCCAACATGGCTTTTCTTTCCCAACGCAAGGTATATGGTTCTCTTATCGGAGGCATAAAGGAAACACAGGAAATGCTCGACTATTCTGTGGCACACGATATTTATCCCGAGGTGAAAATCATCAAGGCCGATGCTTCCGAAATAGACAAGGCCTGGCGTAACGTGTCTGACGGAAAAGTAAAATTCCGCTATGTAATCGATATGAGTACCATCGAATAAGAGACACGGGGATAAACCATATATCAAGATGGCGCTCTTTCAAAACAATCTAAAATAGTGATAAAATGAAAAAATGGTTATTACCTATGATACTGATGTCATGCCTGGCAATGACGGTAAGTGCGTGTTCTCCGACAGAAGAATCTGTAAACACGGAAAATCCCACTCCACAGCCTGAACCGGATCCCAATCCAGAAAACCCTGATCCGCAACCGACTGCCGGTCGTGCACTTGTCGTGTACTTTTCCTGTACGAATACCACCAAAGGTATCGCCGACCGGATTGTAGAAGTGACCGATGCGGCTGCCTGGCGAATCGAACCCGAAGAGCCCTATACCTCTGAGGATTTGAATTACAACAATTCATCATGTCGCGCAAACCGGGAACAGAATGATCCGTCAGCACGGCCTGCCATCAAGGGCAAATGTGAGGACATTACCGATTACGACGTGATTTTTCTCGGCTATCCCATCTGGTGGGGGAAAGCGCCCAAAGTCATTTTCACCTTTCTTGAAGGCCATGACCTTACGGGCAAGACGATTGTCCCGTTCTGCACGTCACACTCCAGTGGTATTGGGTCAAGTGATACAGACCTGCATCAGCTGGCACCAGGAGCCGAATGGGAACGGGGACAACGATTCAATGGAAGCGAATCAGAAGGAACAATTAAAAATTGGATTGAAAGCATGAATTTAAATATTGACAATGGTACGAATACGGGGATATTTGACCTCTCTGAAGGGACAAACGGAAACGCTCCGACAGTAAAGTTGAGTAGTGGCTACGATATGCCGGTTCTCGGCCTGGGTACTTACAGCCTACACGGAGATGTCTGTATCAATAGCGTTAAGGCAGCATTGGCCAGCGGTTTTAGGAAATTTGATACGGCATCCATCTACGGCAACGAAGAAGAGGTAGGACAAGCCATCCGCGAATCGGATGTGCCGCGTGAAGGAATCTTCGTGGCTACCAAACTTTATCCTAACCAATACGCCAATCCTGAAGCTGCTATTGAGGAATGCCTGAACAAACTCAACATCGGCTATATCGACCTTATGTTGCTTCATCATCCGGGTACAAACGATGTAAAGGCCTACAAAGCAATGGAAAAATATGTGGCAGAAGGGAAAATCCGTTCAATAGGTGTCTCATGTTACTATGTGAATGAGATAAACGATTTCTTGCCTCAGGTAAATATCAAACCCGTACTGGTTCAGAATGAAGTCCATCCGTATTATCAGGACACTGAAGTAGTGGAACACTTACACAATCTAGGCATTGTAGTAGAAGCATGGTATCCGCTTGGCGGACGGGGACATCAGGGTGAACTGCTGAGCGATCCGGTGTTATCGGATATAGCAGCCAAGCACGGCAAATCAGTAGTGCAGGTTATCCTTCGCTGGCACCTGCAACGCGGTGTGGTTGCTATTCCAGGTTCGAGCAATCCCGACCATATCGAGGAGAACATCTCTATTTTTGATTTTACACTGAGTAATGAAGAAATGGCGCAGATAGCTGCTATCAATCGAAACGAGAAGCACGATTGGTATTAAAAATGAGATTATTATGAAAAAGGTAAAGATTACTGTATTGAAAGTATCTTTTAATAAAGATCTTGTCAATGAATATGGAGAAATAGGACTAAAACCTTGCAGCCTAATGAAAGAAGGACAAGTCTTTTATGCAGGTTTAGGAAAGCCCGAAGGATTCTGTGATGGGGCATGGCGAACTATTCATCCATATGTGTTTGCCCTTGCCAATGGTGTAAAGCGCTTCTATTTCAATGATTGGGTTCGTCAGCCCGGCGTTGCGATTACTTGTTGCAATGATGGCCTGCGTCCCGTCTTTTTCAAGTTGGAAGCGACAGATGAAGAGGTTAAATCTCCCTTTATTTGATGATTAACAAAATATGGTATTAGAAAATGAAAACGAATTTGACTTATGACCAGTACATTCCTACCCACATTCTTTTCGGTGTAGGACAGTTGAACAATCTTCATGCACAGCCATTGCCTGGTAAACGGGCTTTGATTGTCATCTCAAATGGAAAATCAACCCGTGTAAACGGTTATCTCGCGCGTACCGAAGAGCAACTTCATAAAGCTGGCGTAGAAACCGAAGTATTCGATGGCATTGCCCCGAATCCAACTGTAGCAAATGCTGATGTAGGTGCTCTGGCAGCTCGTAATTATAAAGCAGATTTTCTTGTGGCATTGGGAGGCGGAAGCGTGATGGATTGTTCGAAGGCTATTGCACTGTTGGCTACTAACGAGGGGGAATTGTGGGATTATGTAGGTATCGGCTCCGGCAAAGGACAATCCATAACCAACCGTCCGCTGCCCATTGTTGCCATAACCACTACAGCTGGAACAGGTTCAGAGATAGACGGATGCGGTGTCATTACGAAAGAGGACACCAACGAAAAGGCATTTATCATGCACCCGGCCTTGTTTCCCGTACTTGCTGTAGTTGATGCGGAACTGATGATTTCCGTGCCGCCAATGTTTACGGCTTTTCAAGGCTTCGATGCCTTGTTCCACAGCGTGGAAGGATTCATTGCCACCACGGCCAACCTCATCAGCGACATGCACGCCCGTGAAGCCATCCGCAATATTGCAGAATATCTGCCCCGTGCCGTAAAGGACGGTTCGGATCTGGAAGCCCGTACCCGTGTGGCTTTTGCCAATACTTTGTCTGGTGCCGTAATGACATTGACTTTGCTGACCAGCGAACACGGGTTGGAACATGCGCTTTCCGCATATCATCCGAATTTACCGCACGGTGCAGGATTGATTATGATTAGCAAAGCCTATTTCAGCTATTTTGTGCGCCATCACGGTTGCGACGACCGTTTCATCGAATTGGCACGTCTGCTGGGAGTGACGGATGCCACAAAACCTGAAGATTTCATCAAGGCACTTGTGGGCTTGCAGGAAGCCTGCGGCGTAGCAGACCTGAAGATGTCTGATTATGGAATTACACTTGATGAATGTGAGAAGTTCATGCGTAATACCCGTGAAGTAATGGGTATTATGTTCAATGGTGATCGTATTCAAATGACGGATGAAGATATTGTGCAAATATTTGCCGAATCTTATAAATAATATATCGTATGGATAATGAAAACCATATCACCCGACGCAAGGCTCTCAAAAAGATGGGAGCCGTCGGTGCAGTATTAAGCGCAAGCGGACTGAATGCCGCCGAGAGTTTGAACGTAACTGAGAATCGAAAGATGAAAGTATTGGCAATAAACGGTAGTTCCCGTAAAAATGGGAATACGGCGGATATGCTTCATGTTGTCTTGCAGGAATTGGAGAAACAAGGGATTGAAACAGAGCATATCCAACTTGCAGGACAAACCATCCATTCATGTAAGGCCTGTTTCGCTTGTGCCGGGAAAAAGAATTGTGTGTTCAGTGAAGACAGTTTTCAAGAACTTTATCGAAAAATGACCGAAGCCGACGGCATCCTGTTGGGATCACCTACCTATTCAGCAGATGTATCATCCACGCTGAAAGCAGTCATCGAGCGTGCCAGCGTGGTAAGCGATACCAATCCGGGTATGTTCCGACACAAGGTCTGCGGAACGGTAGCCGTGGCGCGGAGAGGCGGTGCTATGAATGTCATTGACACGCTCAATCATTTTTTCCTTAATAAAGAAACTTATCTTGTAGGTTCTACTTATTGGAATATTGCTTACGGTCGTTTGCCCGGAGAAGCATTGAAAGATGAGGAAGGCGTTGCTAATATGAGAAATTTGGGGCAGAATATGGCATGGCTGTTAGAAAAGATAAAATGAATTTACAGTCTAAAATCTTAACGGGTTATTGTGTATTGATGGCGGCCATGCAAATGATGACCGCCATTTTGCTATATGAACATAAACGGATAAGTGAAACAGAAACAGGATACAATCTCAAGTTCGTAACTACTTAAATACCGTTCATAATCAAATGCCACCAACCGATATAGGAATGATGCCGGAAAGGATGAAATCGAAGGTCAGTTGCAAAGAACTGTACTGGCTCGCTCTTGTCCTCAATTCCGCTTAACTATGCAAAAAAACGGCTTCAAAGCACACTTTTACGAATGTGGAATAATGCTGCATATCTCCCTGAAAGCCCAATAGTTTACATTATTCTTCCTAAATCCATCAGAAATCGGGCGAGTTTTTGTATCTTTGCAAACTGAAAACGATCCGTTTTTATAATCATCTAACAGACAGAATTTGAAAACATTTGAAGAATTAGGAGTTGCCGCACCGATATTAAAGGCAATTCAGGAACTGGGGTATGTTTCCCCGATGCCCGTACAAGAGGAAGTGATTCCTTATTTACTGGGACAAGATAATGATGTTATTGCTTTGGCTCAGACAGGGACCGGTAAAACGGCTGCCTTTGGTCTGCCTATTTTACAGAAGATAGAGGTGGAAGATTACCAGCCTCAAGCATTGGTATTATGCCCGACACGGGAGCTCTGCTTGCAAATCGCCGACGATTTGAATGACTATTCCAAATATATTGATCACCTGCGTGTACTGCCTGTATATGGTGGTTCCAGCATTGAAAGTCAGATCAAGACACTGAAACGTGGTGTTCACGTCGTTGTAGCGACACCGGGACGATTACTTGACCTGATGAACCGGAAGACGGTTGATCTGAGTCATATCCGCAATGTCATCATGGACGAAGCCGACGAAATGCTGAACATGGGATTTACCGACAGTATCAATGCGATCCTGGCGGAGGTTCCGGCTTCCCGTAATATGCTGCTCTTCTCGGCAACCATGCCACAAGGGATTGCAGCGATTACCAAACAGTACATGAATCACCCGAAAGAGATCGTCATTGGTAACAAGAACGAAGGGAATAAGAATATCCGGGATATCTACTTCATGGTTCGTGCCCAGGATAAATACTTGGCATTAAAACGTATCGCCGACTTCTATCCGAATATTTACGCTATCATTTTCTGCCGGACACGTAAGGAAACGCAGGAGATAGCCGATAAACTGATCCAGGACGGATACAATGCCGATTCACTGCACGGCGAACTGAGTCAGGCGCAGCGCGACTATGTGATGCAGAAGTTCCGTATCAAGAACCTGCAGTTGCTGGTTGCTACCGACGTAGCTGCCCGTGGTCTGGATGTAGATGATCTGACCCACGTGATCAACTATGGCTTACCGGATGATATCGAATCGTATACACACCGCCGCGGACGTACCGGAAGAGCCGGGAAAACCGGTATTTCCATCTCCATCTGCCATATACGCGAGAAAGGGAAGATCAAGGAAATCGAGCGGGTCATCAACAAGAAGTTCGAGAAAGGCGTGATGCCTTCTGGAAAAGAAATCTGCGCCAAACAGCTTTTCAACCTGGTTGACCAGATTGAGAAAGTAAAGGTGAACGAAGAAGAAATCGCCGAACTGATGCCGCAGATCTACCGCAAGCTGGAGTGGCTGGACAAGGAAGACATCATCAAGCGTATGGTTTCTCTGGAATTCAACCGCATGATTGATTACTACAAAGACGCGGACGAGATTGAAACCGTTGATGAGAAATCCAGCCGGAAAGACCGCGAAGGCGGAAGAAAACGGAAAGCAGAAGAAGGCTTTGTCCGTTTCTTCATCAACTTCGGAAAGACCGATGGCTTATACACCAACCAGCTGATCGACCTGGTCAACAAATGTGTGCCGGGAAAAGTCCGGATCGGCCGGATCGACCTGATGGAGAAATTCTCATTCTTCGAAGTGGAAGAGAAGGAAGCCCGCCGGGTAGAAAAGTGCATGAACAACTTCGAAGTGGACGGCCGGCGAATCGTTGTGGAAGAAGCCCAGGAAAAAGGAGAAGGGAAAGGGAAGGAGAAAGAGCGGAAACGCCGCAGCACCGCCCAGAAACGCTTCGAACGGGCCAACGGAAAGCCGGGCAAACAATCATTCGGCGATAAAAAACGGAAAAAGAAATAAGCGGTCCATACCCATTCAGGAAGGTTACTTTCCGGCCCGGAAGGTAACCTTTATTTTATTCTTCCCTTCAAGAACATACCGGATTATCCTGAAAAAGCGTATCTTTACCGCACAAATCTAATAACAGAACAGAATGAAGAAATACGTATTGACAGTGATCAGCCTGGTTTGCTGCTGTTCTTTTCTTTTAGCACAAGAATATAATTCTACTTTACCTCCGTTGAATCCGGAAAGCTGCACAAGCATCATGGTAGGTAAAAAGGCCTCGACCGACGGTTCAGTTATGACAAGCCATACCTGCGACGGCAACTATCGTACCTGGATGGAAGTTGTTCCTGCAGCCCGGTATGAGAAAGATACGACCGTATCGATCTATTCGGGACGGATGCATACAACTACTCCTGATGACCGTACCGGCATGACACTGAAAGGCTCCATTCCGGAAGCCCGTTCAACCTATCAGTTTCTGAATACCGCTTATCCCTGCCTCAACGAAAAGCAGTTAGGTATTGGAGAAACAACCATCTCCGGTCGGAAAGAGCTGGTCAACGAGAAAGGTATGTTCATGATCGAAGAACTGGCCAAGATAGCCTTACAGCGTTGTACGACCGCCCGCGAAGCAATCCGTCTGATGGGCGACCTGGTCAAGAAATATGGTTATGGCGACTGGGGTGAATGTCTGACCATTGCTGATCCCAACGAAGTATGGCATTTCGAAGTCTTCGGAGAAGGGCCGGACCAGCTTGGCGGTGTCTGGGCCGCAGTACGTATTCCGGATGATCATGTGGGCGTATCGGCCAATGTGCCCCGTATTTCTACGCTCGACTTGAAAGATACTGATCATTACATGGCCTCGGAGAATGTGTTTGACGTGGCCAAGAAATTAGGATTCTGGGACGGAAAGAAGCCTTTCCGTTTCTGGGAAGCTTATGCCGGCGGGAATTATTTCGGAGAAAAGAAATCATTCAGCCTGCGCGAATATTATATCCTGAATGCCCTGGCTCCTTCGCTGCATCTTTCGTATGACGCGGAAGAACTGCCCATCAGCGTTAAACCGGACTCTGCCGTATCGGTACAGAAAGTGATGGCACTGCTCCGTGAAACCTATGCCGGTTCGGAGTTCGACGTGACCAAGAACCTGAAAGTAACAGCCAAGAATAAAGAGACCGGTCGGACCGATACCATTATCAGTCCGGCTGCCAATCCGTGGATGACATCGGATATGATCACCATGCTGAACGGGATCAAACCCAATACCGTACAGAAGAACCGGTTGGTAGCGGTGCCGCAATGCTCTTATTCAACCGTGATCCAACTACGAAGCTGGTTGCCGGATGCCGTGGGCGGCGTTGCCTGGATTGCCTTCGACAATCCGGGACAGAGTCCGCGTATTCCGATTTTCGCAGGAACAACTTCTCTGCCCGCCTGCTTTGCGGTCTGCGGACAGGCAGCCCATCGGGAAGATGCCATCGTCTGGAAATACCGGACTGCCAACAAACTGGCCACCGTCCGCTGGGGAGCAACTAAAGAAACCGTCTTATCGGCCGTCGCACACTTTGAAGAGAAAGGACTGTCGGAAATGCCTTTCGTAGAAAACCGTTATCAGACTTTATCCCAGACAAAAGGAGAAGAAGCGGCACGGGCTTATCTAACCCAATTTACCGCCGACTTTGCCGGAGCTACTATCCTGCGTTGGGAAGAAATGGCTGATGCATTCTGGAAGAAATTTGCCAGAGGGTTTTAACGACTACAAAGCACTTCCTTCCTCCAGATTTTACGACAGCTCAGTAAGTCTTATATAGAATCCAATCAAAAACCCCTCCGTTTAGCGCGAAACTATACGGAGGGGTTTTTATATACAATGATAATATCCGCAACTTTAATAAAGACATGAGCCACAATAAGTAAATACAGCTTCTAACAGAAACTTATTCTTCAGAAATCTCCCAATGACCGCTAAAACCGCTACCTACAAATTTAATATGCCCTAGTCTTGAAATATGACGTTTAATAGTAATGGCACTACGCTGACTCATTTGAGCCAATTGGCCTGTTGAGATTTTAGGATCTTTCCTTATTTGCTTTTCAATCCATCCGTCAAGCTCTTTCTTACCAGGAATCACATATTCTTGAGTATCATTTTGAAGTTCTTGAGTATCATTTTGGGTATCATTTTGAAGTTCTTGAGTATCATTTTCGATATTCCAATTATCAGGAGCATTTATAATCAGATACCGATTCTTCAAATCATGATGTTCACCCAAAAGTAAATTCTGGAAAAACTTTTCTAAGAAACTATAGTCATAATCAATCCCTAAAGCAGAACTTTTATAGTTAGCACGCACCAATGCATTACGGAAATACCAGGAATGATCGGCAAACAGATCATTGTTTACCTCATAGCCTATAGAACGCAAATACTGGATGGTAAATACCGCTGTTGTTCGTGTATTTCCTTCTCTGAAAGGATGAATCTGCCATAACCCCGAAACAAAACGACTGATATGATTGATCTTCTCTTTTTCAGAAAGGCCTTTATAACTGAACTCCTGCTCCTGCCGAATGTCATAATCTATAGCAGCACGTATATCTTCCCAATTCAGATAATGTACTGTATCACCTTTCAGCACCCATTCTTTCTTAGTAATATCATACTTCCGGATTTCACCTGCATGTTTAAATACACCCTCAAATATCCGACGATGCATAGAGATAAAACCATTTACATGGAATGCAAGAGTTTTAGACGACAAGATTTTCTTGATATTGGCAGAAACTTTATCTGCTTCTTCCGTATCTTCGTCTTGTGCCGTACGGACAGTTTTACTACGATAGTAAGTATCCAATAATTCACGAACCTCTTCTATCGTAATGTCTCCTTCAATATTCCGCTTGGCTGTTTCAAGCAAATAAGATGAAGGCTTAAGCCCATCCACGGCTTGTAAACCGATGGCTGTTTTCCAGGCATTGGCACTCTCTTGGGCCGACGGTTCAATTTGACGGATATATGCTTCAAAATCTTGTTGCTTCATATGGGTAATGATTCTGTCCTCCTTCATACCTTTATGGAAAGTTTGACTCAATGCTACACATTCTTCGGATTATGAAACTATTTTCACCTCGTCCAATAATCCAGGACGGTGACGGCAGAGGCTTTGTTTCCCAATACCTTCCCGAATTCTTTATGGGCCGGATGTACCAGATAGGCATCGCGGTCGGCTTCCGAATAGAAGGTAACGAAGAAGCAGTGCGTCAATCCGTGCTGTAATCCCTCCGGACTGCAGTCTGTTCCCCACTCATAATCCTTGATCAGATCGATCTTCGATGGCAGTTCGCCGAAAGCATCTTCTACCGCTTTCACCTGTTCAGCTGTTACTTCGGGCTTGAAGCCGAACATAACTACATGACGAAGCACCTTGTCCTGTTTCGGTTCTCCGGAGCAACTGCCTAATGTAAGGGCCAATGCCAATAACGAACCTGTTAATAAAGCCAGTTTCTTCATACGTTTGTTGTGTTTAAGTACATAAATCCGTTTATAATTTTCACGAAAGTAATGAATCCTTTTCAGATAGGCAATGACAGAGCCTCTTACTTTTCTTTTTGGCCTGAATATTGGGAGATAAACGAACAATATCGTATCTTCGTCGCACAACGGCATGATTGATCAAATAAATCCATTATACAACATGAAAACATTTTTACTTTCTTGTGTTTTTGCCTGCATGGCGTCAGGAGCCATGGCTCAGGGATATCAGTTTACTGATGAAGTGAAAGTACCGGCTACTTCGGTCAAGAACCAGGCTGCCAGCGGTACCTGCTGGTGCTTTGCCACTACTTCCTTCATGGAATCCGAATTACTCCGAATGGGAAAAGGCGAGTACGACCTCTCCGAGATGTTCATCGTCCGCCAGAAATACATCAATCAGATGAAAGACAACTACCTGCGTCGCGGAAAAGGGAATGTAGGCCAGGGTAGTCTTTCGCCTACCTGGATGCACGCTTTTGAGCAGGTCGGCATCGTACCCGAAGAAGTCTATCACGGCATCAATTACGATTCGGACCGGCATAACCACGAGGAACTGGCTTCGTATGTAGAAAGCATTTCTGAAACAGCCATCAAGCTGCGTTCCAACAGTCCGGAATACCAAGAGCTGGTAAACAGTCTTTTCGATATTTATTTCGGAAAGGTCCCGGAAAAATTCACTTACCAGGGAAAAGAATATACACCGAAAAGCTTTGCCGCTTCCTTAGGACTGGATATGAACAACTACGTAGAACTGACCAGCTTCACACACCAGCCGTATTACCAGAAGTTTGATGTCGAAGTACCCGACAACTGGGAACACCAGCTGATGTATAACTTGCCACTCGATGAAATGATGCAGACCATGGATTATGCCCTGAAGAACGGTTATTCGGTTTGCTGGGACGGCGACGTAAGCGAAAAGGGCTTTTCGTTCATCAACGGCGTTGCCATCAATCCGGAAGTCAACAGTGTAGATACTTACTCCGGGACAGACCGCGCCCGCTTTGAGAAAATGAATCCGAACGAACGTCTGGAAGAAGTCTATAAGTTCGAACATCCGTATCCGGAAGTCAACGTAACGCCCGAAATCCGTCAGAAAGGGTATGAGACCTTTGTTACGACCGACGATCACCTGATGCATATCACCGGTATCACCAAAGATCAGAACGGCACGAAGTATTACATTACCAAAAACTCCTGGGGAACCGAACGGAACCGTTTCGGAGGTTATCTGAATATGTCGGAAAGCTTTGTGAAGGCAAAGACTATCTATATCCTGGTGCACAAAGATGCCATCCCGAAAGAAATCAAAGCGAAGTTAGGTATCCAATAAGACAGCCTTATGAAGAAAATCAGTTTATTACTATTGGTAACCATCCTGGGCAGCTTTGCGGCCTGCGATGACGAAGACAGCCCCAAGAGGTCTGAAGTAATGTCCGCGCAATGCCAAGACGAAAGTTTACGGGGCTTCGAAGAGGGCGATTCGCTCACTTACACTGTAGAGGGGAATACGATAGACATTGCCATCCGGAATTTACAGCGTCCGTGTGACCTGACTAAGTTCCAATATCTGTTGGAACAGAAAGAGGGAAACCGGATTGTTTTGACAATTGAGGAACTGGACGGGGGCGCAGTAAACTGTATCTGCCCGATGAATTTTGATTATTCTGTAGGAAACCTCACATCCGGAGAAACTTACTACTATGAAGTTCGGGTGAAAGCTTATTCCACCCAAACTGAATTTACACCGTATACATTCAGCTTTACTTGCACAGAGAAAGCCACAGGAACGGTTTATCAAGAATAATCTCAGACGAATGAGGCTATCCATTTAAAAGGGACATATTACCCAATCGTTTTCGGACTGATTATAAAAAATTCCCCTGCTCCTACGCTGAATAGAGGCAGGGGATTTATTTGAAAATTGAGCTTGAAAAAACACGCCGGCTTTTCAGCAAAACACGCCGGGAAATCTTCCAAATACGCCGGCTTTTGCTTCATTTCCTACCAGTTTCTTCCTCAAAACCCCCGAAAATCGGTTTTAATTCTCGGGAGAATCGCTTTTCAACCTCACTTTTCCCTCAGAATTTTTCTTTTTCCCTCATTTAGGATGTTAGCAAAAAGAGGTTATTCGGCGCATTTTGTAAGAGAGCGAGCGGGATTTCTTAAAATGCCCATCTCTCCAGCAAAATTCAAAACAGAAACGGGAGCAAACCAAATAAAATCACTACTTTTGTATTTCAAATAAAGATAATTGTTAAAGGTATAACCAGATATGGAATACAATTTCAGAGACATTGAGAAGAAATGGCGTGAATATTGGATCGCCAACAAGGTCTATCAAGTAGAGATTAACGAGAAACCCAAGTACTATGTGTTGGATATGTTTCCGTATCCGTCAGGAGCCGGACTGCATGTAGGGCACCCGCTCGGTTACATTGCTTCTGATATTTATTCCCGTTACAAAAGATTGTGCGGCTTCAACGTGTTGCACCCCATGGGTTATGATGCCTATGGACTGCCGGCCGAACAATATGCCATTCAGACCGGACAACATCCGGCTATCACAACGGTCAATAATATCAATCGTTACCGGGAACAGCTGGACAAAATAGGGTTCTCATTTGACTGGAACCGCGAAGTCCGCACGTGTGATCCGAAATATTACCACTGGACACAATGGGCTTTCCAGAAGATGTTCAACAGCTACTATTGCAATGGATGCCAGCAGGCACAGCCCATCAGCAAACTGATAGCTTATTTTGAAGAGAAAGGGACGGAAGGCCTGGATGTGGCTTGCAGCGAAGAGCTGAGCTTTACAGCCGAAGAATGGAAGGCCAAGAGTGAAAAGGAACAGCAGGAAATCCTGATGAACTACCGGATCGCTTATCTGGGAGAGACGATGGTGAACTGGTGTCCGCAACTGGGAACGGTATTGGCTAACGATGAGGTAGTAGACGGTGTATCCGAACGTGGTGGTTATCCGGTTGTCCAGAAGAAGATGCGCCAGTGGTGCTTGCGTGTTTCTGCGTATGCTCAGCGTTTGCTGGACGGACTGGAAACAGTCGACTGGACAGATTCACTGAAAGAAACCCAGCGTAACTGGATTGGCCGTTCGGAAGGTACGGAAGTCCGCTTTAAAGTAAAAGACAAGGATTTGGAATTCACCATCTTCACGACCCGTGCCGATACGATGTTCGGTGTTACCTTCATGGTTTTGGCTCCGGAAAGCGAATTGGTTCCGCTGCTGACTACTGAAGCTCAGAAAGCCGATGTGGAAGCTTATCTGGACCGTACCAAGAAACGTACCGAACGCGAACGTATTTCCGACCGTCGGGTAACAGGTGTATTCAGCGGCTCATACGCCATCAATCCGTTTACAGGTGATGCCGTTCCGGTATGGATCAGCGATTATGTATTGGCCGGTTACGGAACAGGAGCCATCATGGCCGTTCCTGCACACGACAGCCGCGACTACGCATTCGCTAAACATTTCAATTTGCCGATCATCCCGTTGGTAGAAGGCTGCGATGTCAGTGAAGAAAGCTTCGATGCGAAAGAAGGTATCGTATGTAACTCACCGAAGGCAGGCGTTACTCCTTACTGCGACCTGAACCTTAACGGACTGACCATCAAGGAAGCCATTGCTGCCACGAAGAAATATGTAAAAGAACATCAGTTAGGACGTGTAAAAGTAAACTTCCGTCTGCGTGATGCTATTTTCTCCCGCCAGCGTTACTGGGGCGAACCGTTCCCGGTTTATTACAAGGACGGTATGCCGTATATGATCGACGAGAGCAAACTGCCGTTGGAATTACCGGAAGTAGCGAAGTTCCTGCCGACTGAAAGCGGCGAACCTCCATTGGGACATGCTACCAAATGGGCCTGGGATGTAGAGAAAGGCGAAGTGGTAGACAATGCCTTGATCGACCAGAAGACGGTCTTCCCGCTGGAATTAAATACAATGCCGGGATTTGCGGGATCAAGCGCATATTACTTGCGTTATATGGATCCGCATAACGACAAGGAACTGGTTTCTAAGGAAGCCGATGAATATTGGCAGAATGTCGACCTGTATGTCGGTGGAACCGAACATGCGACCGGTCACCTGATCTACTCCCGTTTCTGGAATAAGTTCCTGCACGACCTGGGAGTCAGTGTCAAAGAAGAACCGTTCCAGAAGCTGATCAACCAGGGTATGATCCAGGGACGTTCGAACTTCGTTTATCGTATTAAAGATACCAATACATTCGTATCATTAGGACTGAAAGACCAGTACGACGTGACTCCGCTGCATGTGGATGTCAACATCGTATCCAACGATATCCTCGATATAGAAGCCTTCAAGAACTGGCGCCCGGAATACAACACAGCCGAATTTATCCTGGAAGACGGCAAGTATGTCTGCGGATGGGCTGTCGAGAAGATGTCAAAATCCATGTTCAACGTCGTCAATCCGGATGTCATTGTCGAGAAATACGGAGCAGACACCTTACGTCTGTATGAAATGTTCTTAGGCCCGATCGAACAGTCAAAGCCATGGGATACCAACGGAATCGACGGTGTACACCGCTTCCTGAAGAAACTCTGGACGTTGTTCTACGGAACGGCAGACAGCCTGCAGGTAAGCAAAGACGAACCGAAGGCAGAAGAACTGAAGTCGCTGCACAAGCTGATCAAGAAGGTTACGTATGATATTGAACACTTCTCTTATAACACTTCTATCAGTGCCTTCATGATCTGTGTCAATGAGCTGAGCTCTCTGAAATGTAACAAACAGGCCATCTTGGAACCGCTGGTCATCCTGCTTGCTCCGTTTGCTCCGCACATTGCAGAAGAGCTGTGGCATGAATTAGGTCATAACACTACGGTGTGCGATGCCCAATGGCCGGCCTACAACGAAGCTTATCTGGTAGAGAACACTGCCGTTTACGCCATTTCGTTCAACGGAAAAGTTCGTTACAACTTAGAATTACCAGCCGACATGTCGAAAGAAGAAGTGGAGAAGACAGCTCTGAACCATGAGAATTCCGCTAAATGGCTGGAAGGAAAATCAGTGAAGAAGGTTATCGTTGTACCGAAGAAGATTGTCAATATCGTAATTGGATAAAACAAACAAATAAAAATAACATGAAACGCCGAAGGAAGCAGCAGAACAGACATTCTGCTACCCGTCTTCGGCGTTTTTTATAAATAGATAATACTATGAATCTCAAATCAAACAAGTATTTTTTTGAAATACAGGACTATCTGATGATCCTGTTGGGAACCTTACTGTATGGTTTCGGTTTTAATGGTTTTATCCTTTCCAATGAAATTATCACGGGAGGGTTGAGTGGTATCTGTGCTTTGATTTACTTTGCCAGCGGTCAGATGATACCGGTGTCCATTTCTTATTTTGTCATCAACATCATTCTGCTGGCCATTGCCTTGAAAATATTGGGATTGAAGTTCTTGTTAAAAACGATCTTCGGTGTATTCTCTCTGTCAGCCTCTTTGTCCTTGTTCGAAATGCTGCTGCCGGAGCCGATCATCAAGAACGAACCGTTTATGTCGATTATCATTGGTGCCTGCCTGTGCGGTTCTGGTTTAGGACTGGTCTTTTCAGCCAACGGAAGTACGGGAGGAACCGATATCATCGGGGCGATTATCAACAAATACAAGAACATATCAATCGGGCGTGCCCTGCTGTTCTGCGATTTCTTCATCATCGGATCTTCCTATGTTCTATTCCATGATGTTGAAAAGATCGTATTCGGTTTCGTTGAAATGGTCATCAGCAATTACTTGCTCGACTGGGTGGTAAACGGCAACCGGCAGTCGGTTCAATTCCTGATCTTCTCACAGAAACACGATGAAATTGTCGAAAAGATCCTGCATGACATGGGCCGTGGCTGTACCATCCTTGACGGTACGGGCGGATATTCAAAACGACCGGTAAAAGTAGTTGTTCTCCTGGCCAAGAAATCAGAATCACCGGCCATATTCCGACTGGTCAAGAATATCGACCACAATGCATTTATCTCTCAAAGCATTGTCAGAGGCGTATATGGCGAAGGATTCGATCCGATTAAAGTATAACACATTGGATAAATAATTGAAAGAATATAAGCGGGGAAGTCATTTCCCTAACAAAAGAAGGACTGCCATCTCTCGCAGTCCTTTTTCTTATATTCAGACTTACACAAAAAATAAGGCAACTCCCGCCACACTTATCACCGCACCAAGAACCTGACGGAACGTAATTACCTCCTTAAAAATAAGCTTCGAAGGCAGGAGAATAATAATAGGAGTGAGGGCCATCAGGGTAGAAGCCACGCCGGCATTCGTATACTGTACAGCCATAAGAGACAATGACACACCGACAAAAGGCCCGAAGAAAGTACCCGAAGCAGAGGTTACCATCGCGGATTTATCGGAAAACGAAGAGATAAGCTTTCTGATTTCGCCCCGGCAGAGAAGTATGATCAGAAAACCGACTACACCGGCGAATGCCCTTATCTGCGTGGCTTCAAAGGGCAACATAAACTCTTCCAATGAAGTGGCCGGCGGATTGTAATCAAGATAACAGTTCATTCCGATCTTGCTTAATACGAGACCTAAGCCTTGTCCCATGCCGGCACCGATACCATAGAGGACACCTTTCAGCGGCAACTGGATGCCTACCTTATGACTGTTTCCCTCACTTTTGCCAATGATAGAGAAACCTATGCCCAGGATACAGACAAGCATCCCGATAACGGCATAAGTACCCATTTTCTCGCCAAGAAAAACATATCCTGCGATGGCAGCCGTAGGAGGCGCAAGGGTCATAAACAGTTGCCCGAAACGGGAACCGATGAGCAGATAGGAGTTGAACAGGCAAAAATCGCCAAATACATAGCCTACCGCTCCAGAAAGAATAAGCCACATCCAGGCATCTTGTCCGGCATCCCACGGGGCTATGTGCCCAGTTGTCAACTTCAACGAGACGGACAGCATAACGATGGCCATCAGTAATCGTACAATATTAAGGGTCAGTGCACCGATTCTCTTCCCGGCATATTCAAAACAGATGGCTGTGATTGTCCATGATACGGCTACGATCAGCGAAATAATTTCTCCCGTGTACATAATCCGTATCAGTATTCAAAACTACCGCCACCCAAGAACTCTCTCAGCAGTGAAGTCTTGGGCAAATCTTCCTGTGGGATATATTTAAAATACCGCATGAATCGCAGCAAGCGGTAGGCTTCGGCATTGGCAGGCGACTTTTCCGGAACATTTGCCAGAATGGGTTCTGCATACGCCCGAAGTGCAGCCAGCTCATACAACATCGCACTGTTGAAGGTCGCATCCGCATATTCCTGATACGGGAAGATCCATTTATCTTCACCCCGACGCACACTCGGCCAGCGGTTGATGGTCTCTTCCGCTGAATATCCCCGGTACCGATAATCCCGGATGATACGACGCAGCAACCGGTTGTCGGTCGTAGGAATCCAGTTGTGGTTATCCAGCGAAATAGAAGTCAGGGCTGAAACATAAATCCGATACTTCAGCGAATCGTCCAAATGAGCCGTCAGTTCCGGATTCAACCCGTGGATTCCTTCAATGACGATCACCGAATTATCATAAAGCTTCATTTTCTTTCCCTTATAGACCCTTTTACCAGAACTGAAGTCGAATGAAGGCATTTCTATTTCTTCACCATTGATCAGTCGCTGCAAATCCGAATTAAAATAGGGCAGATCCAAAGCATACAACGACTCAAAATCATAATCGCCCGATTCATCTTTCGGCGTATCTTCCCGATTCACAAAATAATCGTCGAGCGAAATGCCTACAGGACGAAGTAAATTAGTAGCCAGCTGAATTTCCAGACGCTTGCAGGTCGTCGTCTTTCCGGACGAAGAAGGACCGGCAATCAGCACAATGCGTACTCCTTTCTTGTACCGTTCGGCAATCTCATCCGCAATATGGGCAATCTGCTTTTCCTGCATCGCTTCCGAAATCATAATCACCTCCGAAGCATGGCCTTGCTCCAGCGCCTTATTCAGATCGCCGACATTGTTCAGGCCGAGAGCCCGCTGCAGGTTCAAATGCTCTTTATAAGCTTCAAACATCTTGTTCTGAAGGACCTTTGGCGCCAAGACCTGCGGATTCGTCCGCTCCGGCACACGCAGCAGTGCACCATCCAGATAAGGTTCCAGGTCAAAGACGGGTACATATCCGGTAGAAGGGGCCAGACCGCCATAGAAATAATTGACATATCCGTCCAGTTCATAATACGAAGCATAAAGCATTCCGCTCGATTCAATCAGAGTCGCTTTATCTTCCATCCCGACTTCACGAAACATACGAATAGCCTTTTCCGACTGTACCGTATGCAGTTTCAGAGGAATATCTGCATCCACTATCTCATGCATCCGCTGACGGATCTGCGCCAGCATATCAATATCGGCAGACTTCCCGTTATGAATCGTACAGAAATAACCTTTTGAAATGGAATGTTCTATATTTAATGTAGCTTCCGGAAAAACATCATGTACAGCCTTCGAAAGGACATAACACAACGTACGCACATAGGTACGCATACCCGATGGATTTGTGTAATCTACAAACTCAATATCTTTCGGTTGCCAGCAGGTATAAGTTAAATCTTGTGTCCGGTTATTCACCTGGGCATTCAACGGACGATAAGGTAAGGGCTCTCCTACAATTTTATATATATCCAAAAGCGAAGATCCAACCGGCACCTCATAGTAGTTACCGGTGTTTTTGCAATAAATAGTAATCTGTTCAGCCATAAAATTCAGTCTATTTTATTATTTTTGCATCACTAAAGGTAGAAATATTAATCGGATATTCAATCCACTTAAACTTATTTTAGATGGACTATTCATTTTTTGACCTTCTCCGTCTGATAGGATCATTGGCTTTGTTCCTATACGGCATGAAAATCATGAGTGAAGGTTTACAAAAGTTCGCAGGAGACAGCTTGCGAAAGATCCTGACGGCGATGACAACCAATCGAGTCACAGGAGTGTTAACCGGAGTATTGATCACCGCCTTGATTCAATCTTCATCTGCGACCACCGTGATGGTAGTAAGTTTCGTCAACGCCGGACTTCTCACCCTGACACAGTCTATTGGAGTCATTATGGGAGCCAACATCGGAACCACCGTAACCGCCTGGATCATCTCGGCTCTCGGATTTAAAGTGGATATATCCGCCTTTGCTTTACCCCTTTTGGCTTTTGCCATCCCTCTTTTCTTTTCGGGTAAAAGTTCACGCAAGTCGGTAGGTGAATTTATCTTCGGTTTCTCTTTCCTATTCATGGGACTGGCCAACCTAAAAAACAATGCGCCGGATTTGAGCGCCAACCCCGACATGCTGGCCTTTGTGCAGAATTATACAGATATGGGGTTCTTCTCAATCCTGTTATTCCTGTTTATCGGAGCCATACTGACCATGATCGTACAGGCTTCAGCAGCAACGATGGCCATTACGCTGATTATGTGTGCCAATGGATGGATTGACTATCATTTAGGTGTAGCCTTGGTTTTAGGCGAAAATATCGGAACAACCATTACAGCCAATCTGGCTGCACTGACCGGGAATACACAGGCCCGAAGAGCGGCCTTAGCACACCTGATGTTTAATCTCTTCGGTGTCGCATGGGTACTGATTGTATTCTATCCGTTTACCGGAGCTGTTTCCTGGTTTGTCACCCATGTCATGAAGGTTACAGATCCGGCAGTCGCAGTATCCTTTAAGCTTGCGGCTTTCCACACAGCCTTCAACATCAGCAATACATTCATTATGATCTGGTTTGTCAACGTGATAGAAAAAACCGTTTGTGGAATCATCCGGACTAAACAGGAAGATGAAGAATATCGTTTGTCGTATATCACAGGAGGTATGTTATCAACAGCAGAACTCTCCATCCTTCAAGCTCAGAAAGAAATTACCCTGTTTGCCGAACGGACGACAAAAATGTTTGGCATGGTAAAAGAATTACTATACGAAAAAGATGAAAACAATTTTCTCAAGACTTACAGCCGCGTAGAAAAATACGAGAACATCAGCGACCGCATGGAAATTGAGATTGCCAATTACCTTACCCAAGTAGCCGAAGGCCGGTTAAGCTCGGAAGGTAAAGAAGAAATCCGAGTACTGCTACGCGCTGTCAGCGAAATCGAAAGTATTGCTGACTCATGTAACAACCTGGCCCGTTCCATCAAACGCCGGAACGAATTCAAATCAGTATTTACGGAAGATCAGAACAGACATATCGACCAGATGTTTAAACTGGTAAGCAGCGCCTTAGACCGCATGAACGCAATCATGCACAAATCGGATCTAAATCCGAACGACATTAATGAATCATACAATATAGAAAATGAAATCAACAACTACCGCAATCAACTGAAAGCACGTAACATTGAGGATATCAACAACAAGCTGTACCAGTATCAGGACGGTGTTTACTATATGGATATGGTCAGTGAAAGCGAAAAGCTGGGCGATTATGTTATCAATGTAGTTCAGGCTTTGATAGAAAAGAAAATTTAAAGGATAAATCTTGTCAGGCTTACGAACTAAAATTTATTTATATGAACCGTTTTAAATCATTTGTGCAGGTATCCGGCCTGTTGTTGATGAGCTGGATCCTGTTTTCATCTTGTTCAGAGACAAAAGAACAGGAACATTATGTAGTAGTTCTGTCGATGGACGGCTTCCGTTCGGATTATCCGCAACGGGCTCATACTCCCATATTGGACTCGCTGGCACGTGTAGGAGTAAAAGCCGCTTTCCGCCCCTGTTATCCGAGTGTTACCTTCCCCAACCATTACAGCATGGCTACGGGGCTGCATCCGGATCATCATGGGCTGGTACACAACACCTTTTGGGCAACAGATTTAGACAGTAGCGTGTATAAGATCAGCGACCGGAAAGCCGTGGAAAATCCGGCTTACTACGGGGGTGAGCCCATCTGGAATACAGCCGAACGCCAGGGAGTACGGACTGCTACTTATTTCTGGGTAGGCAGCGAGACCGCAGTAGGAGGGAAACAGCCTTCAATCTGGAAGAAATTTGATTCGAAGGTTCCGTTTATGGACCGGGCAGACTCCGTCATTGCCTGGCTGAAGAAACCCGAAAAGGAACGTCCGCACCTTATCATGTGGTATATGGAAGAACCGGATCACAGCGGACACGTCTATAGTCCGGATTCATCGGCTGTAGTACCGGTCATAGAAGACTTGGATCGTGTCCTGGCACATTTCTTTAACCAGGCACGCCAGCTGGATATTTTCAATCAGATTGACTTCATCTTTGTTTCAGATCACGGCATGGCTACTTACAAGCCGGAGAATTACGTAAACTTAGGAGATTATATTCCGCGTGACAGTTTCGAAATGGTGGTAGAAGGAGTTCCCACTTTGCTGTATCCACGAGCCTCATATACAGAAAAAGCCTATGAAATCCTTAAAAAGGTTCCCAACGTAACCGTATGGAAAAAAGGAGAGGTACCGGCCCAATTCGTATACGGCACAAATCCGCGTATCAGCGACCTGATTGTAGCCCCCAACATCGGCACCATGGTTCATTTCCGCTCTAAGGAAGAAGCCAGTCCGGCTTTAGGAGGAGCGCACGGATATGACAACTTCCAACCGGAAATGGAAGCCATCTTCTATGCGGCCGGCCCGTCATTTAAACAGGGGATAGAAGCACCGGCTATGGCAAATGTCAACTTATATGGTCTTATAGCACATTTGCTACAGATTGAACCGGCGCCCAATGACGGAGATCTGTCTGTCGTCCTCCCATTATTACGTGAATCAAACGAACAGAAATAAAATCCGTTTAGAAAAGAGAAGGGGCGCCATCTGACGTCCCTTCTTCTTTTAGAACTTATTATAAATGACCACGGGACGGGTCCGGCGAATACTCATCGTCGGGAACCAGAGATCATCGGGAGTCAGACCACAAGCCTTAACAGCTTCCAGACTGTATTCCAGCTTTCCGAAGTTAGCATCTACGTTATTTGTACCAAAAGTAAACTTAATACCCCGTTCCTTCGCCATACGGATAATCTTCAGACTCGGGATCTGGTAACGGGCATTGATTTCGAGGGCAATCTGATACTTTTGCAGCACATCCAATACCCGGTTAATCCGGTCATCAGTCCAGTATGTATCATAATCAGCCTGCATATCTTCGGGCAGATAAGTCGGATTGGCAAAGATATCAGCCGGCTCGTTTGTTAGAATCTTTACCGTCTGGTCCACCAGATGATCCATGTACTGTTCTTTTGTGATACCGTCATAATGCACTTCTTCCGGACGATAGATACGAGAAAGACGGCCTTTATGATCGACAATCGTCATAGCATCCGTAAACAGATAGTCAAAAATTCCCAATGCTTCCTGTGAGAAAGTGGCCGTCCACTTCCGGCCTTCACCCTGTACGCCACAAAGGAAAGGCATATTCTTTACCTCATCATAATAAGCATAGACTTCATCATCATTTGCCAACATACGGCCTACTCCGCCTTCACCCGCATTAGGAGCCACGCCATAATTGATACCGTAATTCATCGACATGGCCTGCGCCATTTCTTTCGTCAATCCTCCTTTCAGATGCACATGGTAATCAATTACCGGAAAGTCTTCCTGCTGAAAACGGATAACCAGATCCTTTTGCTCATCGACAGCCCGCATGGTATCACATTCATTGATCGCATCATCCGGCAATGCCGTGATCTGCAGATTCCGGAAAGACACCTCTCCCTGAACTCCACGGAGAGCGATATGACCGCTTCCCAACAACTGCTTGGCATGAGCTTCCGTACGATAAGGCTGGGAAGGTTCGGTATAACAGACCACTGTCGTATCCTGAACAGAAATGGAAATGTTCTTTCCACGGACAGCAATCTCGAACGGGAACCAATCTCCGTCTTTTGCCAAGGAACGGTACAAGTTGCGCACCGAAACCAAGCTACCCGTTTTACAAGACCCATCTATCGGACCGTTGTGGAAGATCACCTCGTATCCGCTTTTTCCATCCGTATGAAAACCTAACCGGGCCTCAGCCTCCGACTGGGTTAAGGCTTCCCCTTTCAAGATAAAGTTCTTATAGGTACCCTCTGCCAACCATGACGATCCGGCCGTCACCTTCAGTTCGTTACCTTCCAGCGTTTCTTGCTGAGCATTCGTAAACCGGTCTAAAGTCTGAGTCGTACGCGACTGCGTACAAGCGGTTAAGAATCCGGCACAGACAGCCATCACGATTCCCATCCGCTGCAGGCAAGTTCTAACCTGCCTCTTGAAAAAATGTCTGTTCATAAAAGAATTATTTTTAAGATCTGTAATAGCATCGCAAGTTATAAATTTTTCAGCTAATATCGAATTTCAGAAAGAATGGAAATATAATGATATTTGTCAGGATCTTATTCAGGTCTATCCGGATATTGTTTTTTAGTACTCTTACACAATTTATAGGCCAATCCATCGTTAATTTGTAAATGCAAATATGTACATTTGCATTTGCTTTGCATAAAAGCTTGTAGACTAAGGCAAAAATAATTAATAATTACTTTATACAACGTATGGAAAAGTATAAACTGATCAACAACACATTGGGGTGGATTGTCTGTATTATCGCTTCGTGTGTTTATTTGATGACGATGGAGCCCACCGCCAGCTTTTGGGATTGCGGTGAGTTCATTTCTTCAGCGTATAAACTGGAAGTAGGGCACCCGCCCGGAGCACCGTTCTTCATGCTGACGGCCAATCTGTTTACCCAGTTTGCTTCAGATCCTTCTACCGTAGCCAAAATGGTGAATACCATGTCGGCACTGTTCAGCGGTCTGACCATTCTGTTCCTCTTCTGGAGTATCACGCATCTGGCAAAGAAAATTGTAGTAGATGATACAAAAGAAATAACCATGAGCCAGATTATCACCATTATGGGTGCCGGCCTGGTGGGAGCTCTTGCGTATACATTCAGTGATACATTCTGGTTCTCAGCCGTAGAAGGTGAAGTATATGCTTATTCCTCTTTATTTACAGCCCTGGTATTCTGGCTGATCTTAAAATGGGAAGCTGTAGCAGATGCTCCGCATGCCGACCGTTGGATTGTGCTGATTGCCTATCTGATGGGATTGAGTATCGGTGTCCACCTGCTGAACTTGCTGTGTATCCCGGCCATTGTGTTGGTCTACTACTATAAGAAATTCCCGAACCCGACCATGAAGGGTACGCTGATTGCCTTACTGGTGTCATTCGTTATCATCGCTTTGATGATGTACGGTGTGGTACAGGGACTGGTTGAGATCTGCGGATACTTCGAACTGTTCTTCGTGAATGTATTAGGCATGCCATACAATACGGGTGTTTATGTATACGTATTGGCATTAGCCGGCGTATTAATCTGGGCTATCTGGGAGACTATGCGGGATGAAATTCATCCGCTTCGCCTTCGGATCTCATTCTTATTATCCGTTATTCTGATTGGTATACCGTTCATTGGCAGCGGCTATGTCATTGCAGCCATATTGAGTATTGCACTGGCAGCCTACTTGTTCATGAACAAAAAATTAAATCTGAAATTACTGAATACAATTCTGATCAGCCTGATGGTCATTGTTGTAGGATATTCTTCTTATGCTCTGACATTGATCCGCGCTACGGCAGATACACCGATGAACCAGAACGCGCCGAAGGATATCTTTACATTACGAACCTATCTGGCCCGTGAGCAGTATGGACAGACTCCATTATTGTATGGACAGACCTATGTTTCAGAAATCAAACGAAAGAACGAAGGAGGTGCCTGTGTTGCGGATACAAAAGAAGGCGATCCGGTATGGACACGTATTTCTAAAAAAGATCCGAAAGAAAAAGACCGGTACTATGTATCACGTCATAACACCGAATATCAGTATGTAGATGAGCTGAATATGTTGTTCCCACGTATGTACAGTTCGGATGGGCGACATGTGCAGGCCTATAAGGAATGGGCTCAAATTAAAGGGCAGCCTGTGAAGTACAACCAGTGTGGAGAAACCAAATCGGTAATGAAGCCGACGTTTGCCGAGAACCTGCGTTTCTTCTTCTCCTATCAGCTGAACTTCATGTACTGGCGTTACTTCCTGTGGAACTTCTCCGGCCGGCAGAATGATATTCAAGGACATGGAGAGGTACAGAATGGTAACTGGATCACCGGTATCAAGGCCATCGATACCATGCTGGTGGGTCCGCAAGACGATATGCCAAGCGATATTATCAACAACAAAGGCCATAATGTCTATTATATGTTGCCTTTACTGCTAGGTCTGCTAGGTCTTTTCTACCAGGTATATGCTGGAAAGAAAGGCATACAGGGATTCTGGATCACCTTCATGCTCTTCTTCATGACAGGTATTGCCATTGTGCTTTACCTGAACCAGACTCCTTATCAGCCCCGTGAACGAGACTATGCTTATGCGGGTTCCTTCTATGCCTTCTGTATCTGGATCGGTTTTGGTGTAATTGCTTTAGTAAAATTACTGGAGAAATATGTCAAGCTACCGTCTGTTGCGGCAGCCGGTATTGCTTCTATCGCGGCATTATTGGTACCTATTCAGATGGCCGGACAGAACTGGGACGATCACGACCGTTCCGGACGTTATGTCTGCCGTGATTTCGGAGCCAATTACCTGGAATCTTGTGAACCGAATGCGATCTTGTTCACCAACGGTGATAACGATACCTTCCCATTGTGGTATGCACAGGAAGTAGAAGGCATCCGTACTGACGTGCGCGTCTGCAACACCAGTTATCTGCAGACCGACTGGTATGCTGATCAGATGAAGAAACAGGCGTATGAATCAGAACCGCTGCCTATCTCATGGACACATGATGAGTATGTGCAGGGTACACGCGACTTCGCTTATATCTTCCCGATGACAGACAAACCGATCGATCTGAACACAGCCTTGGAATTTGTACGCAGTGACGATCCGAAATACAAGAAAATCCCAGGATTCAGTCAGCCGCTGGATTATATCCCGTCTGAAACCCTGATTTATCCGATTGATTCGGTGGCTCTGGCACAAGGCGGTCTGTTGAAAAATATGGATGTGCCGGTACCGGCCAAGGAAATGACTATCAACCTGAAAGGCAAGGATGCACTGGGCAAGCAGGAACTGTTAGTACTGAACATGCTGCAAACCAACGACTGGAAGCGCCCGATGTATTATGCGATCACGGTTAGTCCGGATCAGTTCGTAAAACTGGATCCGTATTTCCAACAGACAGGTATGGCTTACCAGATTGTCCCGATGCAGACCAAGAACACGGTGAAGGCTGTCAATGCAGACAAGATGTTCGACAATGTAATGAACAAGTTCAAGTGGGGCGGTGTAGACAAGCCAGGTATTTATCTGGATGAAAATGTCATGCGGATGTGCAAGAGTTACCGTATGGTATTATTCGGAAAACTTGCAGCTACACTGATTCATGAAGGCAAAAACGACAAGGCTCTGCAGGTTCTTGATAAGTGTATGGAAGTATTGCCACCTGAAAATGTTCCGCTGGATTATAGCGCACTTTCAATTGGTGAATATTATTATACACTCGGACAAAAAGAAAAAGGACATAATATTCTGAAAGCGATCGGAGATGACTCTATGCGTAACCTGAATTGGTATTTCCGTCTGAACCCGAAACAGTTTGCTTCCGTTGCAGATGATTTGAATACCAACCTTTATGTTCTGCAGGAGATTATCAACATTACAAAGGATAAGGATCCGGAGCTGATGAATCAATATAAAGAAGAGTTCGACAACTTCCGTATGGCCCTCTCTTCTTTACAACCTAAAGAATAAAGACAAGATGTTTATCGAACAACCGCCCTGGTTTTACAGGGCTTTGTTCCCGGGGGTAACCTGGAGAATTCCGGCACAGCCGAAGTGTGTGTATCTCACCTTTGACGACGGCCCAATTCCCGAGGTTACCCCTTGGGTTATAGATATATTGGACCAGTACGGCGTGAAGGCGACCTTCTTCATGGTGGGAGATAATGTGCGTAAGCATCCGGATATCTACCGGATGGTGGTCGAGCGGGGACACCGTATCGGCAACCATACCTTCAATCACATCCAAGGAATCCGCTTCCTGACCCGTAATTATCTGGCAAATACTGACAAGGCTGCCGAGTGGATCCCGAGTAATCTGTTCCGTCCGCCCCATGGGCACATGCGTATCCCGCAGGTCTTCAAGCTGCGGAAAAAATACCGCATCATCATGTGGGATGTCGTGACCCGCGATTACAGTCCGCGGCTTACGCCCCCACAAGTACTCGACAACGTGACGCGATACGTCCGTGACGGATCAATCATCGTGTTCCACGACTCACTCAAAGCCGAGAAAAACATGCGTTATGCCATGCCCAAGGCCATCGAATGGTTGTTGCAGGAAGGATACGAATTCCGCGTTTTTGAATAAAGGATTGTTTGATTATTCTAATCTATTTTTTCTATCATCTGCCAGTGCCCACCTTTATCCGGCCCAACGCGCTTGAGTATTCCTTCTGCCTTCATCTTGGCGATATGCTTTTCCACTGCTTTGGGGGTTATACCTATCCGCTCGGCAAGGGCAGCCGCACTTAATGAATTATCTTGAGATAGCAGAGAGATGATTTTCTCCCTGCTTTTCATCTTTTTCTCCCTAATTTCTGTCAGTTTCTCCCTACTATCCTGAATATCTTCAATGGAATTACGATAAGTTTCAATGTCATGAGTAAGGTTCTTGACCATAGTGGCAGTCATAAATTTCCGGAATATACTTAAATCATCATTTTCCCGGGTTTCCACCAATGCTTTGATATATTCTTCCTTATCACCCTTAAGGATTTTGGTTGGAATCAGCCCAAACTCAAATTGAAGCATGTTCATTACAAGACGTGCCATTCTGCCGTTACCATCAGCCCACGGATGTATGGTCACCAAATGATAATGAGCATCAAAGCTGAGCTCGTACAATTGCGCCATGCTTTTATTTACATAATTTTTTCGTTCTTGATTCAACCAATTACAAAACTCTGTGAGTTTTATCGGGACTTTACTGTAGTTTATATATGATTTGCCTCCGACTCCTGCCGTAACATTCAACAGACGCAAGTCTCCCTGTGCAGATGAAAAATCTCCCAATGCCGTCTTATACTCCTGTCCAGTATTCTTCATGACAAGAGCAGAAAGACTTTTCAGCAGATCAATGGTGATATCAGTATGTACATGAACCAATTTTATAGCCGTTTCATAAGCGTTTTTAAGATCAAGATTCATGTTCTGCTCTGTGATAGTTTTCCCTTTCAGGCTGATTCCTTGGTCGAACATGATTTGATTTTCAAGCTCTGTTATAGTCGATCCCTCGATAGCCGTAGAATGGGTAATAAGTGAATACAAATAGAACTTGTCATAATCTATCTGCTTGTCTATTTCCAATTCCCGATACAGGGAAATCAATTTTTCGAGTTCGGTTTGCATATGATCTTCTATTTTTCACAAATATATATTTTTCTCCCTACTTTTCGTTTTTTTCTCCCCACTTAATTTGATTTTCTCCCTACTTTTTAGCAATAAAAGAAAATAGAATCTGTATTCCTCTCCTGTTTTATATGTGATAAGTTTGTTGTATCTTCGTACGATAATCCTTTTGTACCAAGGGGAATGGTGCATAAAAGGGAGATACACAATTTTTTGTTTGTCGATGAGTGATCAAATAGCTATGACATCTCAAAAGATCAAGGAAGAGGCAACTCGGCTGGGATTTTCAGCCTGCGGTATCGCCCGGGTAGAGCCGGTGGAAGAGGAGATGCGACGACTGGATGCCTGGCTGGCGAAAGGCTACCAGGCAGGAATGGCTTATCTGGCAAACCATCGGGAGATACGTCGTGACCCACAAGGACTAGTGGAAGGCGCACGAAGCATCATATCAGTCGCCCTGAATTATTATCCGGCTTGCAAACGTGATCCAGATCAGCCCCATATTGCCTATTATGCCTATGGACAGGATTACCATGTAGTGGTCAAAGAAAAGCTCCGCCAGCTCTGGCAGTATGTGGTCCGGAACCTCCCGGAGGGAACGGCAGAAGAGGCCCGTGTCTTTACCGACTCAGCCCCCTTGTTGGAGCGCTATTGGGCGTGGAAAGCCGGACTGGGCTGGATTGGGAAAAATACCCAGCTGATTCTGCCGGGGAAAGGCTCATTTTTCTTCTTGGGAGAGATCGTGACAACCTGGGAAGCCGATGCTTACGACGAGCCTGTCCCGTCGCGCTGCGGGAGCTGCGACCGTTGTCTACGGGCCTGTCCAACCGGAGCATTAGAAAAAGCCTTTACCCTGAATGCCAATCACTGCCTGTCGTATCTGACAATTGAAAACCGGGAAGATATTCCACCCAGAGAAGCCCAACTACTAGGAGATCGGTTGTATGGCTGCGACACTTGTCAGCAGGTCTGCCCCTGGAACCGTTTTTCCCAACCAACCCAAGAAGCGGCCTTTCAACCTTCGGAAGCTCTTCTCCGTCTCCAAAAAGAAGACCTGAAAATGTTCACAAAAGACGATTATAGTCGTATCTTTGCCAAGTCGGCCGTCAAACGGGCGAAATATGAAGGATTATTACGAACCATCAAACATTTAAAATTAGAATAACCATGAAGAGAAAACTGAATTTATTATTTCTTTCATTCTTCTGCGTGCTGCTGGCAATGGCTGCCCCCGGTGAACTGAAAGAAAAGCTGCAGTCTTTACAAGGAGTGAGCGATATCGAGACCCTGAAGACAGAGTTGTATCCCGAAAAATACCTGGTACGTGTAACACAAGAGGTCGATCCTATAGGTAAACAAGCAGGAACCTTCAAACAGCGGGTCGTATTATGCCATATCGGATTTGACCGTCCGACAGTTTTGGTGACAGAAGGATATGGCGGAGCATATGCACTGCGCGAGAACTACCAGGAAGAACTTTCCAAACTTTTGAATGCCAACGTTGTCTTTGTTGAATACCGTTATTTTCTTGAATCCAAGCCAGATCCTCTCAATTGGGACTATCTGACTGCTGAAAACTCAGCATACGATTTACATCATATTACTGAACTTTTTAAGCAGATCTATAAAGGCAAATGGATCAGCACAGGCATCAGCAAAGGTGGACAGACAACAACACTTTATCGGGCCTATTTTCCGGATGACGTAGACTTCTCTGTTCCTTATGTTGCTCCTTTAAACCGAGGAGTAGAAGACGGACGTCACGAGATCTTCCTTGAAAAAGTAGGAACCAAGGCCGAACGTAAAAAGATTCGGGACTTCCAGATGGAAATTCTGAAACGCAGAAGTGAATTGATGCCGTTATTCGAAGCCTATGTAAAAGAAAAAGGATATGTATTCCGCGTTCCTACTGACGAGATCTATGATTACAGTGTCCTTGAATATCCGTTCGCTCTCTGGCAATGGGGTACTTCGGTAAATACCATACCGGCTTTGAATTCAGATAAAGAGACATTGTTTAAACACTGGATGGAAATCAGTGATCCCTCGTATTTTTCAATAGGTCAGGATACCGAACCCTTTAACGTACAAGCAGCCCGCGAATTGGGATATTATGGATATGATACAAAACCTTTCGAAAAATATCTCTATATCAAAAGCAGCAAAGGTTATTTGAACCGTATCATGCTGCCCGACGAGTTACGAGATAAAATCGAATTCCGCCCGGAATTATATCAGAAAGTCTATAACTTTCTGAAAGATAATGACCCGAAAATGATCTTTATCTACGGAGAAATCGATCCATGGAGTGCAACCCGTATTCCTATTTTCAAAGGGAAGAAAAATGAGCAGGTTTATATCCAGCCTCGTGGCAGTCACCGCTCACGCATCAGCAACATGCCGGAAGACATAAAGGAAAAGATCATGAAACAAATAAACGAATGGCTGGCGGAATAATAACCGTCAGTCGTTCGACTTACTGTTCCGGTATTCCTGCGGACTGACACCCACATACCGCTTGAAATACTTGCCAAAGAAAGAGACATTATTGAAATTCAACGAATCGGCTATCTGATAGATCGGCAGGTTCGTTGATTTTAATTGTGCCTTGGCATCCATGATTACCATATTGGATATAATTTCCATACATGTGCGCCCTGTAGTCTGTTTGACAATCGTACTCAGATAAGCCGCTGTAATACCTAATTTACTGGCATAAAAAGCTACATTCTTTTCCTTGGTATAATGATCCAGTACCAGTTGTCCGAAATCCTGGCTGATCCGTTCGGCAGGCGATAAATTACCCGTATCTACCTTGCGGTTACTATAAAGCGAGCTGATCGCATAGATGAGGCAATAATACAAATGGCGGGAGAGTTCCCGGTTCTCAAGGCTAAAATGTTCTTTTGTCCGAATCCCCAATTTAAAATAATCTTCAATCAGTTCCACCATTTCTTCCTTGAGGGGTACAACCGGATTATGTTTGATTGTATAAGTAATATCCAGCAACGATTTAACAGGATTGAGCGAACGCAGGAAGTCTGATGAAAAACCAGCAAAATAAATCTCCACATCCCCACGAATCTGATTCACCTGAAAGATACTACCCGGTAAAACCACCAAAAACGAATTGTCAGAGACATGATAGTCGACCAGATTGATAGAGGCGTCAATATCACCTTTCTTACACAGCACCACAATCTCCGCCTTGATCCGGCAAGGGAAATGGGCATATAAGTTCAAAATGACCGAATCAGTCAGGACACCAGTCAAAACATCTTCCGGCAAATCTATTTTAGGCAATTCGTTTTCCATGTTCTGTTATTCTTTAATCTAAGTAACTGTCCCTTTTTGGTTAACTACAAAGAAAAGCATTTTTCCGCATATCCTCAATACCCATTCAGTACTTTCTGATATGTATCCAACGTCTTCCGGGCTGTTTCTTCCCAGGTAAACAGTTGAACACGGTTCTTCCCTTTCGCGATCAGTTCCTGCCGGCGCTCCTCATCTTTCAGCAGATGAGATAAAGTTTCATATATAGACGTTTCATCTTCGGGATTAAAATATTCTCCGGCATCGGCCGCCACTTCCGGGAAACAGCTGGCCCGACTCAACGCAACCGGGCATTCATTCAAAAAGGCCTCCAGAATAGGAATGCCAAAACCCTCATACAAAGAAGGATATACGAATAAACGGGCCTGCTGGAACAACTGTCCCAACTCAAGATCATTTGCCTGGAAATGCAGTACACGTTTATTTAATCCGGACTTTTCTATACGTTCCTGTTCCCGACTCCTCCATGGCTTTCCCGTACAAATCAAACACAAATGCTGGTCCTCAGCAGCCAGACGGACAAAGACATTCCAAAAACGGTCGAAATTCTTGTATCCGTTCCGGTCACCAACATACAAAACATACCGTTCAGGCAAATGCAGCCCGTTATACGGTTGTTTCTGTTGCTGGATACCATGATAGATCACATCAATTTTATCCTCCTCAACAGGCAGGAAACGAAGTAAATCCGCCTTTGTCTGTTCACTGATGGCAATAACCCGGGATGCATGCAGAATTGTCTCATGTTTCCAGGCTTTCATCTGCTCTGCACGCCCTAAGCTGGTCGAGAATAACTCATGATTCATATCATGGACCGTAATCACATAGGGCTTATTGGCGGGTAATTCTTCTAAAAAATACGGATGATAATAAGTCGGATGGAAAAGATCGTAATCGCCCCGATGAAGCCGCTTAATACTGCCTTTCCGGTTCCACTGCTTTACTATGCCTTTAAACCATTTATAAGGTCGTTCAGGCACATACATTCCCTGAAAAGGACGACAGGCTCCTTCCCGCAGATAATGATTGGTAGTCAGCCGTAAGGAAAGCTTCGAATGCAAAGGAAGGTTCTCGATCAGTTCATAGAAATAACGCGAAATACCTCCAAATTTCTGCATTTCGAAAGCCTGATGATCAAATAATACGGTAATGTTATTCTGAGTGCTCATTTTAATCTCTTTTTAGCAATCCGATGATAGTTTTTTTCACGCATCTTCTGCACATAAGATTGAGGCAGACAATGCTGCAAACCATCCTTCAACTTAACACGCAACACTTTGAAAACGAACCAGAGCTTCCACGACAAACGATCAGCTTTCCCTTGAATACGGGCATATTCCCTATTTACCTGCAACCGGTTCTTGGATGAGGCACCTTCTTCCGATTCATACCAGGCAATCGTACGGTGCATGTATCTGAAATGTCCGCCTTGTTGATAATAACGATAGAAAAAGGCATAATCAGCAGCCAAACGATAGTGCAGATCAAATTTTTCACGCCGCATCAGATCTCCTGCAACCAGGGTAGACTGATGACAAAAAGCCATCTTCTTCCGCATATAATCAATCGGTTTAGGTAACATCGTAACATCACCAAATTGAAGATGCAAAATCGTATTGCCATATATTACCTGTTCGGACGGCTGGATATCGGTCTTGAAAAGCTCTTCCAGCACTCGTGAATTAGCAAAACGATCTCCTGCATTCATGAAGTTTATCCAATCGCCTTTCGAATAGGAGAGGCCCTTATTCATTGCATCATAAATGCCCCGGTCGGGTTCGCTGACAACGACCAGACGGATCCCTTTAGCTTCAAACAGAGGCTTCTTTTCTTCTATCAGAGACAGGGTACGATCAGACGAACCTCCATCAATCAGGATATATTCTAAAAAAGGATAGGTCTGCCCAAGCACAGAATCCATTGTCATCAGAATGGACTTTTCAGCATTGAAGCAGACAGTAATTACAGATACAAGCGGATTCTTCATATCAAACAGTCTGTGCTTTTTTCTTTCGATAATCCAGTTCTTCATCTACATATTTCCGGATGAGTGCCAGGCATTCCTGCGCGTCAAAACCACGGGCTTCGGCATAAGCTTCGGCCATGACCGACAACATCTCATCGCTTCCAGGTAAGCGCTCAAAGTTCTTGCACCCTTTTTCCAAACCGATCTTTCCGAACGACAAGCGGTTCAAGTCGATAATTTCGATCTGTATTTCCGGAAGATCATCCCGAAACAGGATATTCCCCGCCGAATAATCTTCATGATAAAACCCGGCGTCGTGCATCCGGGCCGTTACCCGACCAATAGCTCTAAGAATCTCTGTCTGACGAGAAAATGTACGGGTAGCAAAATCACGGTAGGTATAAGGGCACTCAGACTTGAGACAGACAAAATAGCTCTTGTCAAACAAGCCGGTATGGCCTCTGGTCAAATAACCGACCGGTTCTGGAGAACCAATACCCTTCTCTCGGAACATACGGGCATACAGACAGGCTCTTTCTGCCTTCGAGGGACGAACATAGGCGTAAACAAAACGATTCAACAGATGAGGCCGTTTATACGACTTAACCACAAAGGTCTTTTCTCCAATCGTGACTTCCCGCAGTTCGTTTCTTCCTTTATAGATACAAACGCCTTCTTTCTCAAAATGAATTGGTAACTGAAAAAGCCAGTTGCCCATTTCCGCATACTGGGGATATATGAAAGCTTTCATCGGATGAATCAGTCGACTAAAAAAATTGATCACACGTGACCAGCTTCGCTGATATCGCAAGGGACCACCTAATTCCCGGAAAAAGAAATCAGCATACTTTTGGTTTAATACATCTATTACATGCTTTTTCAAAGAGCGATCTGATACTCGTTTCGAATAATTACGGATGCGATAATATAACCCGGTCTCTGGAAGACGAACGACCTCACCTCCATCTTTTAGGACTCCTATCCAAAAAGCCCAATCCTCACGGGCAATAATTGTTTCATCGTAACCACCAATCCGTTTCCAGTCGGACTTCCGAAACAAGGCACTGGCCGGAAGCATATTCTTTCGAGCCAATAACGAACGCGTATATCTGGGCAATTTCCATTCTCCGCTTCGTGCTCCAAAAAATTCAGCACGACATGTAACGCATTTAACAGACGAATCCTTTTCTGCTACTTCAACAGCTTTTTCTATATAATCTGCGACAATTCTATCGTCGGCATCTAATGGGAATATATAAATACCGGATGCTTTTGAGATAGCATGATTACGGGCAGCTGCGACACCTCCGTTCGGCTGTGTATAGACATGGATCCGAGGATCTTCTTCAGCCAAGCGACGGGCCACAGCCAGAGATTGGTCTTTCGAGCCATCATCCATCAGTATTATTTCCAAAGAAGGATAAGTAGAAGCCTGCACCGACCGGACAGTTTCTTCCAGATAGGCCTCCATGTTGTAAACAGGAATAACGACAGATACTAAGGGCTTCTGTTCCATAGATGATCAGATTTTATCCAGTCCTTTAGTGAATTTCAACCAATAATACTTCAACGGATTGGTATATTTCAACTGTTTCCACGGACGGCTGCCGTGCGGACGATGCCATACGGGCAGATCCATAAAGAGATAATTACGGAAACCCTGTTCAAGAGATTCGTGCGAAATCGTCACATCAAACCAGTTCTTGCTCGGATCGAGTCTGTGAAAATCAAATGCCTTCAACAAGTTGAGAGAAAGCAAGGAACAGCAGAAGCTACAATGTTTCTTCACCGCACAAACTTCTTTAGGATAGTTGGAAGCATAGAGATACGGATAATTCACCACGCCATTCTCATCCACCGTTACCGCTGCTGCAATACCGCAGTCCGGATGGGCCAGGGCACCATCGAATAAACCTTGCAAGGTATTTTCCCGCACAATCACATCCGATTCGACAATCAGCAACCCTGCTTCAGCTTCGATAGCTCGCTTTTGAGCCGTTTGTAATACCAGCAGATAATTGGGAGACGGATGCGTAGTAATATCACGCAAATGAACCAGTTCGAAGCCTAGCTCCCGAGAAGCTTCCTCCAGGCGGCGCGTATTCTCCTCCGTACTGAAGTCATTATATATCGTATAAGTCACCGGAATCTGCCAGCGCGAGGCAAGTACCGCTCGAACCGTTTCAAGTGTTAGATCGATTGAATCTTTCACTGGTGTGATGATATGAACCCGTTTCATGCTGTTATCTGTCGTCATGTTTATAAAGGATTTATCCGAATGCAAAGGAACGCAATCTTTTTGGATGAGCAAAATATCCTACAGGGCTTTTCCTCTCCTCCCGCCGGGGAAAAACATCAAAAACAACGGATATAAGCCAGCGAATAAGAATCATACAGGAAGTCGTGCAAACCGTGGCGGTACCGGAAAGAAATGATATTCTTTTTGATCTCATATTCCAATTTTGTGCGGAGAAGCAACGGGCGGTCACCATTGTCCTGATAACCACGGAAGCCAACCAGATCACAACGGGCAGAAAGATTCTTCCAAGCCCCACTGATGGCACCACCATAACATACTGCGTCGTTCTGACGGTTATCGTCCAAGTTGGTCATCCAGCAATAGAAACCCGCCAACCCTTCGATGCGGATAAACGAATTGTATGTCGGATTCTTCCAAAGATCACGCCCGATATTGGCATCGAACCAATAAGAAGCGGCATCAGTATAACGGGCATCACACAGACGGTTACCACTGGCAGTCTTTAAGTTGGCACTCACACTGATATCAGCCCATTTCTCACTCCGAAGTACCTGATAGAAGAAGTTCAATACGATATCACCGTGACAAGGGATAGCCGGTTCTGTTTCGACAGCCGAACGCTCGTCGCGTACCGCTTCCGACGTCTTATACCATTCCGAGATGGTCCAGTTCGCCATTACACCAGCTTTTCCTTTCGCAATCGGAATATATAAACGGGCAAAAATATCCTGCGTCTGGTCGCCCGGCATGGTATGATATTCTCCCCTCACTTCCACCTCCCAGCGTGAAGGCAGCTTTCCACCCATCAATTCAGGAAAAGGGAAGGCGTTCGGACCAAAATAACGGGGAGAGTAGGTCAGGAATTCTCGCTTTTCCCACCATTCTTCAGCCTGCAGAACGGATATACAACAGAAAAGGGCCACAAGAAGGCCCCACAGTTTTCTATTTGTTTTCATTTTGATTCAGGGACGATATAACTTCATTTGTTTATACACTTTCATAAGTTTCCGACCTTGGCGAATCTCCGTCAATAACTGATCGATAGCAGTTGATAAATCCTTACGCTGCTCTTCCAAGACTTCCAGCTTCTTCCGAAAGCGGGCAAGATATACGTCTGATACATCCGTTCGTTCTGTTTCCTTACGGGTATGATAGATCTTCAACTCTAAGATAGACAAACGGTCGATAGCCCATGCCGGACTCTCCGTATTTATGGTCGCCTGAGGCAAAGGCTTCACTCCTTTGTACCGGTCTTGTAGCAAGCTGTCTATCAGTTCCACCAGATCGACCCGTTCCTGATTCATCTTCTCGATTCGCCTGACAACTTCCATCATTTCGGCTGCATCCTGATCCGGTTGATGGATGATGTCCATCAAATGCCATTGAACAGCATCCACCCAATGTTTCAGATACAGGTAAAATTCGAAGCTATTGACAGGATAAGGATTATGCACTGTGGCATTCACACTGTCTGTCACATGATAGGCCTCAGTGCCTTGTTCAAAAATACGATAGGATGATTCACTAAAACTCATACGCGCCTCTTGTCTTAAAAGTCTGAGAATTCTGTTCACCATTTTATTCTTCCTCGTACTGTTGGAAAAGGAAGTCATTATACGGAAAACGGGTTACATGTATTTGTTTTACCCGCTCATACAACAAGGCTTTCAATTCCTCGATATTTGTCTTTTCCTTGGCCGAGATAAAAATACAGTTATCCTGCATCTTCGCCATCCAGGTTCGTTTCAGCTCATCCAGGTCTATATTTTCCCGTTTCCGCGGAGTTAGGTCATCTTCATCTTTCGGAACAAATGTAAACGCATCCACTTTATTAAAGACCATGATCATTGGCTTTTCCCGGTCATCTATTTCAGCCAGTGTCTTGTTAACTACTTCTATCTGCTCTTCGAATGTCGGGTGTGAGATATCTACCACATGTACCAACAAATCGGCTTCCCGAACCTCATCCAAGGTCGATTTAAACGATTCTACCAACTCAGTCGGTAACTTACGGATAAATCCGACAGTATCAGAAAGCAAAAACGGAAGATTCTCAATGATAACTTTCCTGACGGTTGTATCCAATGTCGCAAAAAGCTTATTCTCGGCAAAGACATCACTCTTGCTCAACAGGTTCATCAAAGTTGATTTTCCTACGTTCGTATAGCCCACCAACGCGACGCGCACCATCTTCCCACGATTCTTCCGCTGAACACTTTTCTGCTTGTCGATATCCACCAGTTCTTTCTTCAACCGAGATATTTTATCTAAAATCAAACGCTTATCGGTTTCCAGCTGGGTTTCACCCGGACCACGCATACCAACACCACCTCGCTGACGTTCCAAGTGTGTCCACAAACGGGTAAGTCGCGGTAACATATATCGGTATTGTGCCAGTTCAACCTGCGTCTTGGCATGGGCCGTCTGAGCACGACGGGCAAAGATATCCAGAATCAGGTTCGTACGGTCCAGAATCTTCACCTGCAATTCCTTTTCAATATTTCGGAGTTGCTTAGCAGAAAGTTCATCATCGAATATGACCAGACCGATTTCATTTTCTACCACATACTCTTTGATTTCCTGTAATTTTCCTGTACCGACAAAAGTAACAGAGTTGGGTCCGTCCAGCTTCTGATAAAAACATTTGACGGCTTCAACACCGGCAGTATCGGCCAGGAATGCCAGTTCGTCCAGGTATTCCTTCACCTTCTGTTCGTTCTGCTGTGGTGTAATCAATCCCACCAGAACAGCTTTTTCTGATTGTGCTTCGCTAATGATAAATTCTTTCATGCCACAAAGATAATCATTTCAATTATTTTCTTTATCTTTAGGGCGAATTATAAATCTGGTATCATAACGATACTAACTAAAATCAATTGACTATGAAAAAGTATCTTCCTTTTCAGGCTATTTTAATAGCTATCGTGCAATGGGTTTCCAACAGCCCGATCAGTGCACAATCTGAGTGGTTCTCTCCGCAGCAATGGGAATCTTTGGTTCAAGATCCACAGAAAAATCCGATTATCAGGGATACTGTATTATATCAGAGCTTTGATTCAGACAATCCGCTTTCCATCAATTATTCGGTTTCCGGCCAGTATGACTTCTTTTATCCACAAGAAGAAGGCATACTGGGAGCATCCGACAGTCGGGCTATCCGGCTTTACCCCGGAAGTACATTGACGATTGATACCTTGATCTATCCGGCATTGAAAATGGCGGAAATACATATTCCTTTTGCATTCCAGCATGTCAACAAGGAAGAAGATATCTATTTTACAACTTACTTCTATTCAGGGGCTACAGAATCTGATGCGCGCCCATATACTGTGATGAGCAACGACTGTTCCCGGTATTTCAGACAAGTATATGCTGGTAGACAATGCTTCTACAGAGGCAGAAGATCGAATCCCTACCAGCTTCAAATCAAAGTCACGAAACCGGCTTCGGCAAGTAATGGCTATTATTGCATAGACAGTTTATTCCTGGTAGGAAACATTGAACTGTATTCTTTATTACAGCAATCAGGGACCTGGCATGATCATGCCTTATGGTCGCACGATTATCCCAGTCTCCGTCGAGTGGCATTAATCGATGCGGATGTCCAGATCAACCAGGCGGCCGAATGTCTTCATTTAATCAATAACCAGAAAGAGATACAGATACAGCCAGGAGGGAACTTACGGACTCAACAAATAACCACCTTTCATACTTTCGAGGAAAAAGGGAAATGGTATTTCGTTTCCTTCCCACATGATGTATATCCCGAAGGAATTGACTCCCGCTTCCAGCTGGGTGATGCCTCCACCATGACAACCGAACCCGTCAATAATATACTTTATATCCTGACATACGACGGAAAAAGTAGAGCAGATAACAATCAGACAAGTGGAAACTGGAAAGTCATTTCTCCCGATGAAGTTGTACCCGGAGAAGTTCTTCTGCAAAGAGGGAAAGGTTACCTGATTGCTATCGATGAGACCGCAGCATATCAGACCTTAACCTTTTCGTCCCCCAAGCATCAGCAGATTCGTCTTACAGACAACACTTCTGTCGGAATAGAGGCACAGCTTCTGCAAAGTGGGAGTGAAGCTCACAACGGATGGATTTTATGCGGGAATCCGTATCCTTCAGCCTTATCGCTCCAGGAAATTCTGCCCAATCCGGCCTTAGACGGGAATATTTATATTTATAACGGGACAGATTATGATAGCTATCCTATTGGTAGCAATTATAAGATTCCTGCAGGCAGTGCCTTTTTTATCAAAGCTAACCAGGACACCCACTTGGCTTTCCAAAAGAAGGATGATGAAGCCTCATTAACGATGTTGAGGCAGATGACTCTTCCTTATCAAGGCAAAGAGCCGGAGAATCGGCTCCTTACACAAACGACTAAACCGACTCAACGTTTTCACTATGCAATCCAAAATGGAAAGATCCGAATCACAACGACTTCTCCGGGAGAATTAACGCTATATAATGTTCTTGGGATAAAAATAAAACATTGTCATTTGACAAGAGGAGAGAGGGAATATGCTTTACCTCAACAGCCTGGGATCTATTTTCTGCATATTATATCCGGCTCACAAGCTGAATGTATTAAAATCAGAAAATAAAAAATTATACGCAGGTAATAGCATTTCGCATAATCAATTGATATTCCATATCGCATGAAAATTTTCTATTGACGATTAGCATCAAACATATGTGTAGCTGGGTTCTTTATGTCTTTCTTTTCCTGATATTTTTCTCTTCTAATCTAAGAGGCAACTAAAAAGACAAGGCTTCTACTCAAGTACTTCAAATTCCCCACGAGAAGCTGAAATCCCAGCTTGCCTACCCAAGCAGCTGGGATTTCTTTACACTTTGCCTGGCATTTGCTTTATATTATTGGGAATTTTACAAAAGATTTATATAATAAATTAGGGTATATGAGAATACATCAAAAGTCAATCTATATAGAAAAATTCACACACTAAAACCTCGCAATTCTAATCTGAAGGGGAAATAATTTTACAAATTCAATATAGGATTAAAATTATCATTCAAATTTCCCCCCCATAGCTATGTATAAATCAATTGTATTCTTAATTGATTCTAATTCAGATTTAGGAATCTGCTTAATATCATAATATTGCCTACCTATAAATTTAATTTTTGCATTTTTTGCCGAAGCTAAAGCTTTTACCAAAGAAACTTCTTCTGAAGTCATAATTGGTTCATCAAACCACTCCCATATATATCCATCTCCATTATCTGTTTCTGTTTTTTGTGGTATAAACTCATAAGCTTTTCCATCTATAGAAAATTGACACTTATAAAAAAATAACCAATCATCAGCATAATATTGAATCCTAAACCGGAAATTAGAAACACCACTATCATCTCTCATAAAATAACAATATAAAGCATTTCTATTCGCATATTTCGGAGCTGATTTAGGCTTTATCCATGTCATTCCTTTTGGATCAAATTCATCTTTACTAAAAACAAACAATTTAGAAAGTTTATTTACTGTTGTAGAATCTATAATAATAGGCATGTCTTCTTTATGTGTCGTAGAAGCATCAATTCTTAATGCGAATATATCATTATGAATTTCTTTCAGAATTTCTTTAGAAACAATCGGCAAAACCTCCTTTTGCTTTTCATCATATAAATGAAAAGCAAAAGGAATTGAATTTAGGTCCATTCCCTTTGCTTTCATTTGATTATATACTCTTTCTGATATACAGTATTTTCTATAAGCTTCTATATAAGCAGTAGAATCATTTATCGCGAAAATATCTTCTGGCTCCAGTTCTTTCTCTATAAAAGATTTTTCAAACAAATCTTTTTCCTTTACCACTTCTACATATGAATATTTCTTCTCAGTACAAGATGTGATAAATAATATTATTTCGAGCTCAATGATAAAATTAAAAATTATTTTCATATCAAAATAGTTTAAATATTCTTATTTAATCAAGAAGTGTGGAATTTCAATGCTCTCTTTTAACTTAAAGATCATAGGAATCCATAGATATAGGACAGAATAGCTCCAATCCGGCGGTAAAGGTAGTAAAAAATGAACAAGAGAACTGTAATCTTCTTCGAAAAATTCCTTACATACAGGCAGGAAAGTTCTAATCTGCATGGATTTGAGGTTTCTGATGGGCAAGGAAATACAAATCTTAGCAGAGAAGCAGTTTCCTGAGGACAGGAAAGTCTTCCGCTTGACAGAGTGACAGTTTTTGGTACACAAAAAAAACTCATCCGGACGGATCAGCGTTTTCCTGCCTATGGAGATTTTTCAAGCAAAGAAAATTGGTTCTTACCAAAAAGGGAATTATCTTTAGGGCAATTATCTTATTTTATTCACTTAATAAAATCAATGATGCCATGAAGCAAATTGAAGTATTTTATACAAAAAGTTTACGTAACAACGAAGATTATGGTTTCCACACATTAGTAATCAAAGCCCTCAACTATTTGCCGGTCGTTTCTGAAGGGACAACAGATCCGTTGAAAGCCACACGAGAAAATTACGTGTCGAGATTTGAAGCGTTCGATAAGGCTTATATGCAAAACACCAAGCTGGATGAGGTGGAGGCGCTCAGTGCGGCCGATGCTGCCGTCGACGAGGCGTATTCGGCTTCGCGGGCTTTTATTAACGCCATGCGCCGGCATCCGGATGAAACTAAGCGTGCTGTAGCAGAAGAAGTCGGTCGGATTTACGACAAGTATGGCAACCCGGTAAAGTTAGGACATTCCGAAGAACTGAGCGTCTTGCGCAACCTGCTACAAGAAATTCAGAGTTACATCAACAGTTATCTGGAACCAATTTATTTTACAGAATGGAGGGATTATCTTTCTGAAACGACGGATGCTCTGGAGGAAGCGATGAGAAGCCGTACCAATGCAGAGAGCCGGAAAGACAAAGGGATTATCCAGTCAACCCGAGAAGCCACAGACGAAGCGTATCGTCAGTTTACTGACCGCGTCAATGTCGTAACGGCCTACGAAGGAGGTACCAAGTACGACCAGTTCATTGACTATGTGAATACCCTTATCAAGCAACACCGGGCAAATCTGAAGGCCCGTACGACCCGAAGCAGCAAGAAAAAAGACGAGAACCTGACGTTCGAGCCGGTTAAACAGACTGAAGAAAATCCTCAGGAATAACAGCAAACAGGTGGGCAACCATCGGAAGGTAACTGACCGTTACCCGGAGATGGGAGCCCGCCTGCTGCTTATTGTGTATTTATGATAAAATGAGGGAAAGATCAGAAGCAGATACCGACCCGAAAACCGATGTTATTACGTCCGTCTTCTACGAAATTCAGCAGATTAGTCTTGTTGGTAGCATAGCTGTAATAAAGAGCCACATGAAAGCCGTAGCGGTAATAACGCTTCGGATTGATGTTCATACCGACTTCCGGTGAAACATAGAATCCCCACGGACGTTCGTAGATACTGGATACATTCAGGTATGTCGTATTCTGTTCGTACATGGCACCCAGTTTGGCAGCTACATAAGGACGAATATATCCGTTGTCGTATAAATAATAACGGCCAAACGCTCCAAACGGAACCTGGAAGGAAGACTGCTGCTGGTCGGTCGTCAATGTAGCCGTTGAAGACAAGGGGAATGTAGCCCGATCAACATAACGGTGATTCGTATGGAACGAGGCAAACACACCCGCCGTCCATTTAGAAGTAATTTCATAGCCGGCATCCAGGTTCATTCCCCAGCCGCTGAACTGATTCGCATAATCGTTCTTGCCAATCGGCGCATTCAATTGCCAGTCGAGGTTAAAGCTCAGATCATCGGCAAACGACTGTGCCTGTCCTTTGATTCCTATCAACGACAAACACAACAGGCATAAACTTGTTAATATCTTTTTCATTGTATGATTCTCCTTTTATTTACGATTGATATATGATGATTGCTCAAACGACTGCTGGATAGCCCGCTGGATCAGCATTACATCTGTATGCGAATTACCGTATGTCAGGCCTTCGCTGCTGGCTAACCAGATAACCGGAAGCCGGTTACTGTCGGATTCAGCTTCCCGTAAATCCACCATTTCAAGGACGATATTGCCGGTCTGATAACTATAGCTTACCGGATAAGGATAATACCATCCGCCCGTCCAGAACGAGCCCCAGTAAAACGGGTCCCACCAGCCGTCCCAGAAACCACCGACAAAACCAACCATATTCACATTATTCTCGATGTAAGTCATCTGCACACCCAGATCGGCATCCGCCTTGTTGTCGGTCCGTGTGTACCCACGACTGTTCATTTCCGTTTCTACCTCGGCCACCAGTTTATCTGTATTCTCATTGCTGACATAAGCTGTTTTCAAGCCACCTCCGGCTGTCAGTATGCTATCAGGCAAATAATATGTCTTAGCACTTGCGAAGTCGGCCTGGTCGTCATACTGCGTATATACGGTAAAATCGCTGTCAAGCTGATTGAGATCAGGGTCTTTCTCACAGCTGCTCAAAGCGATTCCTGCAAACAGCAGGTAAAGTATGTTCTTTTTCATCTTCATAAAATTTTAATCGTTCTTTTACACCATTCGTTATAAAGCATTCCCTTTAAAGATAGAACTTTGCTTCAAAGGCAAGATATGCCCGCTCAACCGCAGTTCATTAGAATTGAATGTAGGCAAGATCAGCAAATCAGCCGTATTGCTTCCATTGGCCAGAGAAATCGTTACACGAGCTGAAATACCCACACCCATCACATCGAACGAAACATGCAGGTTCCCTTTCTTATCTTCTGTCAACTTATAGTTACTGATGCTTCCATCCAGCGTAATGCCACCCAAACCGTTCGGACCGCTTACGGGGATGTTAAAGGCCACCTGAACAGTTGCCTTATCATCTTTGACGGCTACGAAGTTTGTATTCGAATTAACATAGGCAGTCGCTCCGTTCTTCAAGACTACCCGGTCGGCTTCCAAGGCAAAATCCTGATTCTCGAGAGAGGTCTTTGCCTGTTTAAAATAAATGGAGTCCAACACGGCCTGTTCCTGTCGAGCTTCCTCTTTAGCCTTAGCTCTTTCTTCGGCTGTATTCTGTGCCTGTACCTGTAGACAAGCACAAAGTGCTATCAAAATAGTAATCCATGTTTTCATAATGCTATTTGTTTTATTGGTTTCCTGACAAAACATCTACAAGATCCCGACCAAGCGACTAATTACGAAAAGACATATTAACAATCTGATAAAGGGCAATATACAACAAAAAGTCTCTTATGGATAACACTTTATTCACAAAACCGCCTCAATCAAGCAGCTTCGGCGAATCTTTTACAAAAACCTCTTATACCGCATTTTATAGAAAATAAACGTAAGGAAGGACTTCTACACGAAACAAATTGATTAAAACCTATGCCAGTTTGGCAGGCTTCGTTAAGAAACCTGCATAGATTTAAATTGATGATAAGCTCAATGACAGGATGTCAGTTTTTATTTGCTCATCTGATTATTGATGGCCAATAACTCATCCAGGATCTTCCGGTCGTTCGACAGACGGGGAATCTTATGCTGTCCACCCAGCTTGCCTTTACTGCTCAGCCACTGATAAAAACAGCCTTCATGTGCCATAATCACCTCCAGGGGCTGCAAAGAGATTTCCTTATAACGCTTCGCCTCATAATCCGAATTGGCCCGTTGAAGCGCTTCATCCAATAATCGGGCAAACTGAGAGAGTGATTCGGGAGCTTTCTCAAACTCGATCAGCCACTGATGACGGCCTTTGGCCCGGTCGAGCAGAAACAAAGGAGCAGCTGTATATTCTTTCACCCGGGCCCCTGTGACCACACAAGCTTCGTGAAGAGCTTTGTCGGCATTATTCACCATCAGTTCTTCCCCAAAGGCATTGATAAAGTGCTTTGTTCGTCCCGTAATTACAAACTTATAGGGTGAAACAGAGGTAAAACGAACCGTATCTCCAATTAAATAGCGCCACAAACCTCCGGGAGTAGAGATAACCATGGCATAGTTCTTACCCACTTCCACACCTGTCAGCGGAACGACAGCCGGATCAGGCGAATCCAGTTCGCTCATCGGGATAAACTCATAAAAGACACCATAATCCAACATCAGTAACAATGATGAATCAGCCGGATCATCCTGAATGCCGAAGAAACCTTCAGAGGCATTATAGGTTTCCATATAATGCATCTTGTCTGACGGAATGAGAGATTTATACTCTTCTTTATAAGGAGTAAAACTGATTCCACCATGGAAAAACACTTCCAGATTAGGCCATACCTCAGTCAGGTAGTTTTTCCCGCTCTTCTTCAAGACAGCTTTGATCAGGACGAGCATCCACGAAGGAACCCCCGAGATGCTGTTGACATCTTCCCGCCAGGTACTTTCCACAATCGCTTTGATCTTGCTTTCCCATTCGTCCATCAGAATGATTTCTTTTTTGGGTACCCGGATCAGATTAACCAGAGGATTCAGGTTCTGTAACAGAACTGCTGACAAATCTCCACAATGAATTTGTGAATTGACGGGCGACGGACTATGGCTACCACCTAATATCAGGCCCTTACGTCTGAAGAAATGGCTGGAAGGGTTATTACGCAAATACAAACTCACCGTATCAAAACCACCCTGATAATGGCATTGTTTCAATACTTCAGGTGTCACAGGCAGGAATTTGCTTTTATCGCTGGTAGTTCCACTGCTCTTGGCAAACCAGCGGGTCATACCCGGCCAAAGGACATTTGATTCACCTCGCAGCATCCGCTGGATGTCGTCCTTTATCTGGTCATAGCTCTGTACCGGAAAACGATTTTTATAATCATCATATCCTTTCACATGACGATAGTCATATTTCTTTCCCCACGAAGTATCCTGAGCCTGATGAAGCAGTCTGCTGAGCTGTTGCTCCTGTATGTCGCCCGCCTCAAAAGTATATCGTGCAATTACCTTATTTCGCGGTCTAAAGAACTGATATATGAAGTTTGTCAGAAAATCCATAGCCCATTTTTATTTCTTGCGGAGCAAAGGTAATTATTCTCCTTTTATTTTTACCTTTGTGAAGAACAAAAAGAATAACTCTATGAAAATCGGAATTCTCTCATCGGGCGGTGATTGCCCCGGTATTAACGCCACAATCCGCGGCGTCGGAAAAACAGCCATAACTCATTATGGAATGGAGGTTGTAGGTATTCACGGCGGTTTTTCAGGACTGCTCAACAAAGATACGGAAGTTTTAGACGAACACAGTCTGTCGGGCATTCTGAATTTAGGAGGTACCATCTTAGGAACCTCGCGCGAGAAAGGCTTTCGGGAAATGCTGACATCTGTTGATCAGGAGAAGTCGCAGTGTATTCTCCAGGCCTATCAGGAACTGGGACTCGACTGCCTGGTATGTATTGGTGGAAACGGTACACAGAAGACCACCAACCTGCTCTCGGAACACGGACTGAATGTAATTGGCTTACCCAAAACGATCGACAACGATATCTGGGGAACAGAAATCACCTTCGGGTTTGATACGGCTGTCAATATCGCCACCGAAGCCATCGACCGTCTGCATTCAACGGCCAGCTCACACAGACGAGTCATGTTGGTAGAAGTCATGGGACATAAAGCCGGATGGATAGCCCTGTATGCCGGTATGGCCGGTGGAGCCGATGTCATTTTAGTACCCGAACTCGGTTTCAATCCGGAAGTGGTGAATGACGCTATCCGCGAACGAGCCCGCAAAGGCAAACAACATTCGATTGTTGTAGTTGCTGAAGGCGTGAAGCTTCCGGATAAACGCAAGGCTACAGACTTTCTGATGAAAGAAATTGAAGAAGCAACCGGTATAGAAACCCGTAAGACCGTATTAGGTTATATCCAGCGAGGTGGTAATCCTTCACCGTTCGACCGCAACTTGGCCACCCAGTTAGGAGGTTATGCTACCGAACTAATCGCCAACCGGCAATTCGGACAGATGGTTTGTGTCAAAGACGGAGCAATCAGTTCAATTCCTTTAGCTGAAGTAGCCGGTAAACTCAAACTGGTGACACCAGAGCATAATCTGATCATTCAGGGGAAAAGAATGGGGATTTCTTTTGGAGTATGAAGGGAAAGCGTACCTTTGTACCCAATTTTAGAATAAGACCAGGATGTTTGAAGGGTATGTAGGGATTCGTTTATGGAGCGGACAGTTGATGGAAGACGTTTGGTTCTCCATCCTGTTTGTTCTGTTTTTTCTGTTCGCCATTCAGGCGCGCATCCACGTAAAATCGTTTATTAAAATATTCCGAAACCTCGGATTCAGCACTTCCTCTAAAAGTGGGAACACCGATCTTTCAATCTATTACAGCAAGTCCCTGCATATCTTTTTAATAGTTCAAGCCTTGATTCTGACTACGGTCGCCATTACCCAAGAGGCGTATCATCTTGGATTTCTGAATAGCATCGACAAGAATAAATTGTTATTTGCTTTATCTCTTACCTTTTTGTCGGTTGTATTATTCTACCTCATCCGGCGTATTATTTATTACCTGTTGATTTATACCTTCGGCCGCCCGGAGACTTACCGTCAATGGGTTATCCTCTACAATTCCATTATCAGTGTATGGGGAATCGCCCTTTATATTCCGGTTGTCTGCATGAGCTTCCTTGGGAATTATCATATTTGGGCCGTCTGTTTATTTATTCTTTTCTATATTTTGTTTCGTTTTGCAATAATTTATAAGTCGATACGTTTATTTTACATAAAAAAGTTCGATTTATTCTATTTAAGTTTGTACCTTTGCGCCCATGAAATTTTGCCCCTTTTAATTTCATATAAGGGCTTTGTTTTTTTGTATAACTTTATCGAGAAAAGTGCTTTATGGCATTGAATATCAAAAGACTATTAGTATCACAACCCAAGCCGACATCAGAGAAGTCGCCATACTTTGATCTAGCAGAAAAATATGGAGTGGAAATAGAATTTCGCCCATTTATCAAAGTAGAGCCTTTGTCATCAAAGGAATTCAGACAGCAGCGAATTTCCATATTAGATTATTCGGCTGTAGTATTTACTGCCCGTACAGGTATTGACCACTTCTTCCGGTTGTGTGAAGAATTGCGGGTAACTATTCCGGAAACCATGAAATATTTCTGCATCTCGGAATCAATCGCAGTATATTTACAGAAATATATTGTTTACCGCAAGCGTAAGATCTTTTTCGGTGCAAGCGGGAAGCTGGATGATTTAGTAACCATTATTGCTAAGCATCCTAAAGAAAAATATCTGGTTCCGGTTTCGGATGTACATAAAGACGATCTGAAGTTAAAACTTGAGGCTAAGAAAATTGACTTTACGGAAGCTGTCATGTATCGCACGGTGAGCAACGATTTCAAAGCGGATGAAAGCTTCGATTATGATATGCTTGTATTTTTCAGTCCGGCTGGAATTTCTTCTTTGCTGAAGAATTTCCCGAATTTTAACCAGAAAGACATCCGTATCGGATGCTTCGGACCTACTACGGCTAAAGCGGTAAAAGATGCCGGCTTACGTCTGGATGTAGAAGCTCCGACACCCGAAGCACCATCAATGACGGCTGCTTTGGAGCAATATTTGAAGAAAGAATCTGGTAAATAATAAAAGAATGACAATTCGCAGGTACACTTTGTCGAAAGCCGAACGCCTGTCGAGGAAACGGGATATCGACCTTCTCTTTGCAGAAGGACAGTCGTTTATCGCTTATCCTTTACGCGTTGTCTATACGGTAACCGACGAACAAAGAAGTGTACCTGCGTCTATTTTAATCAGTGTCTCAAAAAAGAAATTCAAGCGAGCTGTCAAACGGAATGCTGTCAAACGGCAGATCCGCGAGAGTTACCGACTTCGTAAGTCGGTTCTTCACGAACCACTCCTGACGGCTGGCAAATTCCTGACAATTGCCTTTATCTACCTGGAGAAAGAGCTTGTTTCGTACGAAAACATGGAGAAAGCCATGGAAAAAGCCGTCCGTATGTTAGGAGAAAAAATCCAATGAAGAAGTTTCTGACAAGTCTGCTGCTCATCCCAATCTATTTCTATAAATACTGTATTTCTCCTTTAACTCCGCCTTCTTGCCGCTTCACACCGACCTGTTCGGAATATGCGGTTCAGGCACTCAAGAAATACGGTCCGGTAAAAGGACTGTACTTGGCCGTCAAACGTATTCTGCGTTGTCATCCATGGGGCGGCAGCGGTTATGATCCCGTTCCCTGACAAAGAATTACAGCCACTTCAGCGGCTCTTTGTACACGTTTGTCTTGATATTCTGGATACAGGCCTGCATATCATCGGGCATATCTGTTCCCATAATCCACAATGGGCAGCTATCTTCATCTTTCCGGTACGAAGGCTGAACATAATCCTTACAGATTACCCGGAATCCATTCCGTTCATAGAACCCGATCCGCCGTACTGCCATCGCTTCTATGGCTGGTTCAGCTTCCAGTACCTGCAACTTGGGAAGATGCTTTTTCCAGTAATCCAGAATCTGTTGTCCGATCTTACGATTTCGCATTTCCGGAAAAACGGCCAGATGCTCCATGTAATAAAAATCTCCTAAATCCCAATAAATAGTCAATCCGCAAAGTTCACCATTATCTTCAACGGCATTAAACGACATGTCGGGGACTAACTCGATCATCCGGAACAGCTGTTGCCGGTCTCTTCGTTCTTCTTCCGGAAAGGAAAGCTCATACAAATCCATCAACCGGGATAAATCCGGATCATTCACCTGTGTAATTCGTCTCAGTTGTATCATAAAAAAACTATTTAGTGCTCAAATATAGCTAAAAGCCTTGAATTTTTCGTATATTTACCCCCAGTTTACTAATTGGGAGAATTTGACAGGAAAGCCAGAATAACAGATATGAGACCAGAAGATATCGATAAAAATAATATATCCGAACAAGACGAGCTGAACAAAAACAAAGCCCAAGATACGCCGTCAGAAGAGAACGAAGTGAATGATGAGCAGGAAAACAGCCAGGAACATTCTGAATACAAAGTGCCGGATAAATCGTCCGACCGCATCACACACCATCTTTCCGGTATGTACCAAAGCTGGTTCCTCGATTATGCCTCTTATGTCATTCTGGAACGTGCTGTACCTCACATCAACGACGGTTTAAAGCCCGTACAGCGCCGTATCCTGCATTCTATGAAACGGCTGGATGACGGTCGTTATAACAAAGTGGCCAATATCGTTGGTCATACCATGCAGTTCCATCCGCACGGCGATGCTTCCATCGGTGATGCCTTGGTTCAATTAGGACAAAAAGACCTGCTGATTGACTGTCAGGGAAACTGGGGTAATATTCTGACGGGCGACAGCGCGGCTGCTCCCCGTTATATCGAAGCACGCCTTTCCAAATTTGCCTTGGAAACTGTATTCAATCCGAAGACAACCCAATGGCAAGCTTCTTACGACGGCCGCAACCGTGAACCTGTTACACTGCCGGTCAAGTTTCCGCTGTTGCTGGCACAAGGTGTAGAAGGAATTGCCGTAGGTCTTTCTTCCAAAATTCTTCCGCATAACTTCAACGAACTGATTGATGCATCCATCTCATATCTGAAAGGAGAAAAGTTTGCCTTGTATCCGGATTTCCAGACAGGCGGATACATCGATGTCAGTAAATACAACGACGGGGAACGTGGCGGTTCGGTGAAGATCCGTGCCAAGATCAGCAAGCAAGACAACAAGACCCTGGTCATTTCTGAAATCCCGTATGGAAGGACAACATCATCGATCATCGAATCTATTCTGAAAGCAAACGATAAAGGCAAGATCAAGATCAAGAAAGTAGATGACAACACGGCGAAGAATGTTGAAATCCTGGTGCATCTGGCTCCGGGCGTTTCATCAGATAAAACCATCGATGCCCTGTATGCTTTTACGGACTGCGAAATCAGTGTTTCTCCCAACTGCTGTGTCATTAAAGACGACAAGCCGCATTTCCTGACCGTCAGCGACGTTTTAAAGCACTCAACGGACAACACGCTGTCGTTGCTGCAAAAAGAGCTGGAGATCGAAAGAGGTGAATTAGAAGAGACCTTGTTCTTTGCTTCATTGGAGAAAATATTCATCGAGGAACGTATCTACAAAGATAAAGAATTCGAACAGGCAGCATCGATGGACGAAGCAATCGCCCATGTAGATAGGCGACTGACACCTTTCAAGCCCCAATTCATCCGCGAAGTCACCCGTGATGACATATTAAAGCTGATGGAAATCAAGATGGCCCGCATCCTAAAATTCAATACGCAAAAATGCGAAGAGCAGATTCTGCAGATCAAGACAGACATCGCCCGCATCCAGGATCATCTGGCCCACATTGTCGATTACACAATCCAATGGTTCCAGATGCTGAAAGAGAAGTATGGAAAGCGTTATCCACGACTGACGGAAATCAGAAGTTTCGACACGATCCAGGCAACTAAAGTGGCCGAAGCCAACGAGAAATTATATATCAACCGGGCGGAAGGCTTCATCGGAACTTCCCTGAAGAAAGACGAGTTTGTGTGTAACTGCTCGGATATCGACGATATTATCATTTTCTACCGTTCCGGTATCTACAAGATCGTCAAAGTTTCGGAAAAGATGTTTGTTGGGAAAGATATCATTTACCTGAATGTATTCAACCGCAACGACAGCCGGACGATCTATAATGTGATTTACCGCGATGGGAAGATGGGAACCAATTTCATCAAACGCTTCGCCATTGGCGGCATTACACGCGACAAGGAATACAATCTGACCAAAGGGACAGAAGGCTCGCGTATCTTGTATTTCAGTGCCAATACCAATGGAGAGGCAGAAACGGTAAAAGTAATTCTGAAACCGAAGTTGCGCCAGAAGCTGCTGATGTTCGAAAAAGACTTCAGTACGATTGCCATTAAAGGACGCAGCTCGATCGGCAATACACTGACGAAGGCTGAAATCCATAAAGTAGTATTAAAACAACGGGGAAGTTCTACGTTAGGCGGACGTATGGTATGGTTCGACTGGGATGTGCTACGTCTCAATTATGATGGAAGAGGAGAGGAGTTAGGAGAATTTCAGAGTTCAGACCTCTTGGTAATCCGCCGTAACGGCGAATATTATACAACCAATTTTGACTTGAGCAATCACTATGAAAGTGATATCCTCGTCATTGAGAAATTCCAGCAGACAAAGATATGGACAGCCGCCTATTATGATGCCGATCATAAGGCGCCTTATCTGAAACGCTTCTATCTCGAGCCCGGCAACCGCAGGAATCTGTTAGGTGATAATCCCAAAAGCAGTATTTATCTGCTGACAGATGAATGTTATCCCCGCATAGAAATCATATTCGGCGGCTTTGACAGTGCACGCGAACCGCTCATCATTGAAGCGGAAGAGTTTGTCGTGGCACGAAGTGTCAAAGCCCGGGGGAAACGTTTGACTACGCACCTGGTAGAAACGATCAATGAGCTGGAACCGACCCGTCATCCGGAAACTCACCAGCCTTCGGAAGAAGAGGAAGAACCGACTGAACCGGAAACGACACCTGCCGAACCGCAGGAAAACCCGGAAGATGTACGGGATGAAATCATGGGACAGATGAAGTTGTTTAAAGATGATGATGTATAGAATTCTTTCCTGCCTGCTCCTGCTTTTCTGGTCAATTCCCGCTTTCCCGCAGGAAGAAGAACCCACGGAACCGGTCAACGCCGCTACGCTGATCGGTTTTGGCGGTTATAACCTGATGGATACTTATCTCACACCCGGAAGCCGGATTCCTTATACAGGCTGGGGACTTCGCGTGATGAACGAAAGGACGAAAATGACCCGGCTGGCAGATCATCGTATCTCACGCCAGCAGATTTTCAATGCCGATATCGCAAGTATCCGGAACGGAGCAGGCACGACACAGGCCTTCAGCGGCTTTTTAGATTACACGTTGGGATATCACTATCACTTCCATCCTATTCCGGCCTTAAAGCTGCTTGCAGGCGCTTCTGTGCACGCCATGGGCGGATTCATCTACTGTACACGTGTCAGTAATAACCCGGCATCGGCCAAAGCCGATCTGGATCTGAATCTGTCGGCCCAGGCGATCTATAATTTCCAGATACGGAACTATCCGCTGACCCTGCGGTATCAAGTGGAAATACCTTTCATCGGCATTCTTTTCTCACCTCATTACGGGCAATCTTATTACGAAATATTCGACCGGGGGAACAAGTCGGGCATCGTACCGTTTACTTCGTTCCACAACAAACTGGCCATGAAGAATTACCTGACAGTCGATTTCCCCGTCGGGAAATTCACCTTCCGAGCCGGTTACTTGAACAGTCTTTATTATCTGGATGTGAATCAGATCCAGAGTCATATCATCTCGCATTCCTTCGTCATCGGCTTTGTAAGAGAATTTATAGCCTTTGGCGGCCGGAAAATGCAGCAGACATCCAAACATAACAGCGTATATTATTGATGAAGATGAAACAGTGGTGGTTGATAATCAGTTTAGTCGGTCTCTCCGTTCTCGTTTCCTGCCAGGATACGGATGAGTATTCGACGGATCCGCGAGAGAATTTCGAAGCTTTGTGGAAAATACTGGATGAGAATTATTGCTTCTTTGATTACAAACAGGTGGACTGGGACGAAGTGCACGACCGGTATTCCGCCCAATTGACAGACACCATGAACCAGTTCGCGCTGTTCGACCTGATGGCTGAAATGCTGGCCGAGCTGAAAGACGGGCATACAAACCTGTATTCCAGCTTCGACGTGGCACGGTATTGGGAGTGGTATCAGGCTTATCCGCCTAATTTCTATGACGATCTGAATGAACTGTATTTAGGAAAAGACTATAAGATTGCAGGCGGACTGAAATATAAGAAAATGCATAACGACCAGATCGGTTACATCCGCTATGCCAGTTTTTCAAGCGGTATCGGTGAGACGAACCTCGATTATGTGCTCTATTACTTCAAAGACTGCAAGGCCCTGATTATCGACGTACGCGACAATGGCGGAGGAACGCTGACCTATTCAGACCGCTTTGCCTCCCGATTTACCCAGGAACAGGTCTTAAAAGGATATATTCAGCATAAAACAGGCAAAGGACATCAGGATTTTTCCGAGCCTTATCCGGTTTATTTGGAACCAACTGCTTATATTTGTTGGCTGCGTCCGGTAGTTGTGCTGACCAACCGTTATTGTTACAGTGCAGCGAATGATTTCGTACAGACCATGCGGATCTTTCCGCAAGTAACGGTTATAGGCGATAAGACAGGCGGAGGAAGCGGATTACCGCTCAATTCCGAACTTCCGAACGGCTGGCAAGTGCGTTTCTCGGCTTGTCCGATGCTCGATCCGGACAAGAATCTGACGGAGTTCGGTATCGATCCGGACATACACGTAGAAATAACAGAAGAAGATTTAGCACGAGGTGAGGATACAATTATAGAAAGTGCCATTCTGTATTTACAAGGGATCATCGACAAAAACGAATAACCCAAAAGTGAATTTGGCGGAAAAATTTGTTTTTACAGAAAAAAGCATTACTTTTGTAACCGATTTCAAGCGGCTGTGGTGTAATTGGTAGCCACGTCAGACTTAGGATCTGATGCTTCACGGCGTGGGGGTTCGAGTCCCTTCAGCCGCACAAACAAACTCCTCGTAAACAATTTCTATTTGCAAGGAGTTTTTTTTTATAGCTATAATTAATTACTGAGGTTATGAGAAGAGAGTCAAAATGTATTTTCTTATTCGTCTGTTTCAGTTTGCTGGCCTTTTTCGGGAAAGCACAATCTGACGACTTGGGCGCACGATTGAAACAAACGCTCGCCGGAAAAGCGGCGACCGTCGGCGTCGCTGTCATATTCAACGGCAATGAATTAGTAACGGTCAATAACATGTACCGCTATCCGATGATGAGTACCTATAAATTTCATCAGGCCCTTTCCGTGCTCGATTACCTCAATAAAAACGAGAAAGACTTATCGACCGAGATATTAGTCAAACAATCGCAACTGTTAGCCAATACGCACAGTCCGATGCGTGACGCTAATCCGAAAGGGAATTTCATCATGAGTGTAGGAGACTTATTGAAATACTCGCTCATCGACAGCGATAATAATGCCTGCGATGTCTTGTTCGATCTGATAGGCGGCCCGAAGGAAACCGAGAAATATATTCACAAACTGGGAATTGAAGACGTGGCTATCTCGCAAACCGAATCGCTGATGCACGCCAACCCCGACAATTGCATGCTCAACTGGTGCAAGCCGTCGTCGGCCGTCCTCTTGCTGGAAACATTCCTGCAGCAACCGGTATGCAGCAAAAGCCAGAAGTTATTTATCGAACGGGCCATGGCCGATTGCAGCACCGGAAAAGACAAGCTGAAAGCCGGACTCCCGAAAGACGTCTTGCTGGCCCACAAAACCGGCAGCTCTGATCGCAACGAATTTGGCTACAAGATAGCCGACAACGACATGGGCTTCGTCGTACTGCCTAACGGACAATATTACACCATTGCCGTTTTCGTGATGAATTCACGCGAATCAGACAAGAAGAACGCCCGCATCATTGCCGATGTTTCCCGCGTTGTCTATGAATATTTCATCGAACACTATAAAAAATAAAACTATTAACATTAATTATGTACGAAAGACTTGTCTGGTCTATTGACAAGCCGTACATTTGCAATGTGGTTTTTTCATAATAGTATTAGATTTAAGGTTAACAAAGTTTGATTAGGGGTTGTCGTGAGACAGCCTTTAATTGTTTATAGACCTTTCCTCTCTTATTTCGTGGCTGAGATTCCGCATGAAAACGGAAATTTCAGGTTTCGGGAAGACTTGTAATAGACTTCTGCCGCACCGATTTTCAGCTTCGCCCGGATTTTCACGGGAATGTGATTCTCATCATCGCCTATCCAGACTTCTCCGGCTGCTTTGCTTTGGGTGAAGGCTTCATCATACACATCTACATAGAAATGACGGGTCCGGTATTTTACGCCGTCCCGTTCAATCACCTGCTGTCCTTCATACCGGAAAGCGGTACGCACCATGTCACGGCCGACGGCAATCAGGAAAGGACGCTCATGGCCTATCGTCAGCCGGTTCCAGTCTAATGACCGCAGATACATCGTGGCCGAAAGCATATCATGTACATTTCCTTCCGCCGTCAGCAGTGTATCAATCTTGACGCGTGTCGGCGTGTAGCGCTTGGAATGAACATGCACCTGATCTTTCACATACGAGAATGTCAGTTCGTCGATCGAATAATAATCACCGTCATTTGAATGCTTGCTGCTGTATTGCAGTCGCCCTTTGTCATACGAATAAAAGCAGGCAAGGGTATCGCGCATCCGGTAGACACGTTCAAACAGGCCGTTGGTCTTGAACAGAAGGGAATAATGCCAGGCCGGCTGGTTCTGGAACGAAGCTTTGTCGACCGACAGCGTCGCTTCTCCGGCTTTCGCCATAATCAGTCCCCATTTGAAATAAAGCTGATAATTCACCGTCTCACCCGGCTGGAACCGCGAGACGGGAATTTCCTGGGCTGCCAGCGACGCACAACCGAGCAGGCAGCACAGCAGGATCATCATCCTTTTAGAAAGAGAAACCGCCCAGTCCATTGGATGATGATGATTGTTTGTTACGTCCTTCTTCCCGGTAATCCCGCTTCTTCTTGGTCGTTTCCTTCGGCTTGTTCTTGGTGATGTCCAGCGGCTTCTGTTTCAGCCACGGTGTTTCGCGGATGTTCCACGTTTCTTCTACCTGGAAGTTCTGCATGATCGTATATACTTTCGGGCAGTAGAAGACTTCTTCGGGCTGCCGTTTCTCGGCATAGTTGCCGGTGTCCCATATTCCGTTTCCGTTGGCGTCCATCACCAGGCGGGCATAATACTTGTCCGGCTTCAGGTCCATGAACAAGACACCACCGTTCTTGACCGTGGCTTTCCGTATGGGCTCGTCTTTCGAGTTCAGCAGCTCGACATAGGCCGGAACCGTGTCGTTCCCGATGATGTTGATATAGAGATGGCCATAACTGTCTTCAGGCTTGATCTTGAACTTCGCCTGGAATTTATCGTTCCACTTGCCGTACAGACTGTAGATGGCAGCCGAATCGACGCTGATCTGGTAGGATTCTCCGTATTTCCATTTCCGCTGGATATAATAGCCTAGTGAGTTGATGGAGTCCTGGTAGAAATCGAAGTCGACAGTCGTCCAGACCGAGTCGATCTCCTGTTCCAAATGGAAGAATTCCTTCTTGAGCTCGACAGGCGGTTCGTCGAACGCCACCGAGACGGTATCAAACAGGTCCATGTCGCCGGGCGCGTCGATGGTCATGTTCAGGAAGACGATCTCCGGCTCACCATTCTTTTTCTTCTTGCGTTTCTGTTCTCCCCGGCGGCGCAACACGGTCTGAATGGTGTCTGTCTGGGGTTGCAGAATACCCAGGGAATCGCTTTTCGGATAAGTGATTTCCATCTGCAGGGTGTCACGCTTCCATACGGTCGAGTCCGTGAGCCAGAAGGTGATGTTTTTCCCGCCGTCGGTCGGCTGTTCCAGATACCAGTCGGCCTGTTCCGGCTCAAAGTTCAGGGGAACAGGTGCCGGAACCGTATCAACCGGAACATTGAAGTGCAGGATAAACTGGTGTTCATCCGGCCGCTCCGGACGAGTCATATACTGGCGCTCGAATTTCTCCTTAAAGAGCCGCAGTTCGATGTTGTCTGGCAGGAAACGGGTGAACGCCACCTGCTTGATTGTATCAATCGTCAATGAATCGACCCAGGTCGTATCCATCCGCGTTGCCGGTTCGAAGGTCGGTACGACAACCGAATCCAGGAAGGCGATATCCTCGCCCGGCTGGTCGAACTTATAATCGCGGTTCACGTCATTCAGGGCATAAACGCGGTAGGTGCCCGGCTTGATGTTGCGCACCGTAAAACGTCCCCGGTCATTGGTGCGCGAAGTCCGGTCGAAAGGCAGTTTCTGAAAGGCCGAATCCGCCAGGTTGCTGTGCAGACCGATCGAGATGCCCGGCATCGGTTCCAGGTTCTCGGCGTTGAGGACATATCCCGAAATCTCCAGCGAGTCGATCACATCGCCCGTCGAGAAGGCGAATGAGAAATTCTCCAACACATTCTTCTCGTTGTTGTCGGCGATCGAATTGGTGAAGTCGATGGTATATGTCATGTTCTCCTTCAGCGTATCCAGCAGTTCTACCTGGATTTTCCGCCCGGCGCTCTGGATGATGGGCAGTTCCCGTTGCGGTGGAGTGATGATCACGTTCTCCGACGGGTTGTCGATTTGGATTAACTCGTCGAACAGCAGTTCCACTTTCTTGCCTTTGTAATTCGTGGAATTGGGAAGAGGCGTACTGCCGATAAACTTAGGCGGATCTTCGTCATAAGGTCCTCCGTTGGGTGTCGCCATGTTGGCACAGGCACATAAGACAAGCAGCATGCAGACGCCTGTCCATCCGAGAAGCCGTTGATAGAAACTCTTTCTTATTCTCATTGTCTGTAGATAATACTGGGCAAAAATAGATAAAATAACTGTGATTTCCACTATCTCATCCAGATAAACCCTCGAAAGCGTCATGGCTTGAGCAGCTGGAAGCCCAACCGGCAGTACAGGCATTTCTTCTGTTCGCAGTAGTTCCGCTTCAGCTGGATCAGCGCCTGGGTGTCGCCCGCGTTCCGGGGTTTCATCCCGACCTGGCTGAACAGGGAAATGATGGAGTTCTGCTCCGGCGGAATACGGGCCAGGAGGCGCAGGGCGCGTGCCTTGTGTTCGTCCATCTGGTGATAGAGGCCATAGGCGAACATCAGGGGAACGACCGTGTTGATCAGCAGCATGTTGAGGGCATTCTCGCCCAACTGTTTCTTCCTGTGCGGCGACGGACGGAGAAAGTTGTAATGCGTGTCCCAGAATGCTGACGCCGGTACTCGGAAGAAATCCTTGAGCTCGCGGGGCGTGCGGGCTGATAGAACCGACGAGAACAAGGTGTCGTGCCGGATCCAGATGGCCGCGAGCTCGACGAGCTTGATGTGGGGTGTCGCGTCGGGCCGGAGGCGCAGGTTCCGGAAAATATGGGGCTCGAGTGGCTCCAGTCCGTATTTCTTCCGGAGGAAGCTGTATTCCTGCTGCAAGAGCCGGTAATAATGATGGCGGTTCCCGTTGGAATCGTTTAGCAGGCCGGCCTGTCCGAGGAAGAGGGCTTCGACTTGCGAAGCGCTTGGCCGCTGCTTCAGGATGCACTTTAGGGGCAGGCTGCGGGCCAGGCGTTCGAAGGCATCGCTGTTGACACCAAAGCCGAAGTTACGGCAGAGCAGGATGTAGAACACCTCGTTCCAGTCTTTCTGATACAGGTCCAGCCAGCGGAGGATATCGTCGGTCTTCCGCTCCAGCCGTTCGGCCAGCAGGGCGTCCATCCATTGCAGGCGGAACACTGGGTCGATGGCCGGAAGGCGCTCGAGGCAGGCCACCGGACTGTCGCGGGTGAGCAGCCATTCCATGTTGTCGATGACCTGTTCCGGAACGGGCAGGACCAGCTGCGGAATGGCTTCTCCGTTCTGGCGGAACACGGTGCCGTCGTCTGTCTCAACGACGTGCAGGATGACATTTTCGTAGGCTTTGTCGGCCGAGTGGCCGTGCGCCAGCCAGTCCGACGCTTTCTGGTGTATCTCCACACTGCCGGCCCATACGGTTCCGTTGATTCTGATTTTCGCATTGAAGAAATCGGGCCCGGCATCGGTGTTCTCCAGGCCGGGATCAATAATCTCGAGTGTATCGCCCTGCGTCGTGGTGAGGCCCGACGGCCGATACAGCCGGTATTTCCAGATGTAATGAAGTAGTTGTTCCATATTTTCACAGTTAAGGAATGAGACCTGAAGCAAAGGTAAGAAAAGAAATCGGGAATTTTGGTTACCTTTGCGGAAATATTCGGGCCTATGGACTTATTAAATGATTGGATTAGCAGCATCAACGACGTATTGTGGTCGTACATCCTGATCATCATGCTGCTGGGTTGTGCTTTCTGGTTTACCATCCGCAGTCGCTTTGTGCAGTTCCGGATGATTGGGGAAATGATTCGCCTGCTGGGTGACTCGCCGAAGAAGGCCGACGGGCACGAAAAATATATCTCGTCGTTCCAGGCGTTTGCCGTTTCGCTGGCCAGCCGTGTCGGGACGG